>ERZ773069.82-NODE-82-length-68187-cov-8.684495_pt1 | contig 68187 bp, 78 predicted proteins | sample MGYA00580619_ERZ773069 | MGnify/ENA primary metagenome ERZ773069 (study PRJEB29015, sample SAMEA2738007) | human oral metagenome | biome: human oral; feature: human-associated habitat; material: dental | place: China | collected 2108 ...
GACATAAAACTCCTTTTCCAAAATCACACGCTTTTATCATATCAAACATTTTCTGGGATGAGGGTGAAGCAAATACATTTCCTATTGCACATCCATCAAGCATTCCTTCTCCTACATATCCTAAAAACGTTGGAAGATGTCCACTTCCTCCTGCAGTAACAATTCCCACTTTATTTCTTTTAGGATTATCCTTTCTTACCATTACCCTGATATCGTCATTCAGCAACTGTATTTTATCACTATGAGCAGCTACTATTCCTTCTATCATTTCTTTTACAAAATTTTCAGGTTCATTTATTATTTTCTTCATAATACAATCACCTTCCCTAGTTCTTTTCTAATTTTTCCGGATATTTCCAACTTTCCAGTTCTTCTGGAGAAAAACTATCCGGTTCATTGCCTTTATTTATTAACAAAGTGTAATAGTAAACTTCTGCCAGTTCTTCTACATACTGTGCTCTCAAAAAAGCTTCATACATATCTGTACCACAAGCTACAACACCATGTTTTTCAAGTAAAAATATATCTGCTCTTTTTACAGGTTCAATTACACTCTTAGCCAGTTCCACAGTTCCAGGTCTCGCATATGGTGCTACCGGTACAATAGCATCCTTTAACCCAAATGTTGCAACCTCATATATAATTGCCGGTATAGGTTTATTTAATACTGCAAAGGAAGTTGCCATTTTTGAATGAGTATGAACAATTGCCATTATATCTTCCCTTGTTTTATAAACTTCTAAATGCATCATTGTTTCACTTGATGGTTTTCTGTTATTTTTTACTTCTATTAATTCACCATCTACCGTTAATACACATATATCATCCACCGTTAATTCTTCTCTATTTACACCTGATGGAGTAACTACTACATATCCTGTTTCTTTATCCCTTATACTAAAATTTCCTGATTTATGTTTGCATAAGTCTAGTCTTTGCCCATCCTGTGCTGCTTTTATAACTTCTTTTTTTAAAATTTCCAACATTTATATCACCTTCTATTAAAATTTATTATTAATTTTCTTTTTTCATATTCTTTACAAATATATAGAACAATCCAAAAAATAATACTAATGCTATAATTCCTGGTATTTTAGCTGCTAGCCCATTTGCTACTGCCCATCTGAAAAACGGAGCCTCTACTCCAAAATATGTTATCATTTGTCCAGCTGGTATTTCTATTGCTTTTGTTGTTTTTGCAAGCTCAGTTGCATATGGAGCGAAACTACTGGAAACCAGTAAATAAATTGGAGTATACAAAATACTTAAAATTAACATTTTTAATAGATTCTTTTTTGAAACAATCATTGCTGGTACTACAACAACTACATTTACTATTCCTGCCAATGGTAATACATTACTTATTCCCATTTTTGAAAGTACAACAGCTAAAAGCAATTCTATAGGAACTAATAATATCGCAACAACCCATAATTCAGATTGCCCTGCCATAAACGGCCAATCTAATCCAATATAAATTTCTCTATCTTTAAATTTACTTTTCATAAATTCTGATGCGGCATCTGCAATTGGAGCCAGAGCTTGCATAAATAATTTAGCTACCATAGGAAATAATACTAGAGCTGTTCCTACTTTTATAGCCACATTTAATGTATCTTTTACAGAATAACCTGCAAGAATTGCTATAAGTCCACCTATAATAAATCCCATAACGCTATTTTCGCCGAAAATTCCTATTTTGTCTTTTAATTTATCTGCATTTGCATTTTCTTTTTTAAATAAAGGAATATAGTCTAATAACTTGTTAACCGGTTCCATTATTACACATTGGAGTGTCATATAATGAGTACAAGTAACCCCTGGTATTCCTGTTATTTCCTGAGTTCTTTTTTGAGTAGCTTCTCCTATTTTTAATTCGACTATAACTTGAATTGCTGCTGCAACAAAACCTAACATAATATTTCCTGTGATTGCTGCCACCATTGTTGCAGTAAAAATTTTCCCCCATACATTCCATAAATCTACATTTAATATATCTGTTTGTTTAAAAAAAAGCATCAGAAGATTAATTCCTATCTGTAAAGGAAACATAAATAAAGCATAAGGCCATGCCCAAGCAATTGCTGACATTGGTGACCATCCTACATCAATTATATTTAATTGAATTCCTGTCTTTTCTACAAAAGCTGAAGCAACAGGGCTTATAGTATCAAACATAAAACCTAACACTACATTCATTCCAGTAAAAGCAACTCCCAATGTAAGTCCTGAAATTAATGCTCTTTTAAATTTCATTTTTATTATTAATCCTATTATTATCATTATTATAGGTAAAAAGATTGCTGCTCCTAATCCTAAAATATAGTTTAAAATATTTCCAAACATTTTATTACCTCCTAAAATCATTTATAATATTTATTTCAGTAATTCTTTTAATTTTTCAAATTCTTCTGCCATTCCCATTCCTGTCAAAAATTTAATTCCATTTATCATTGGTTTGTCAAAAGTTTGAGAACCTGGAACGATTGTTACATATACATCAACTTGGTCTATTATGCTTTCAAGAGATTTTATATCAACTGCTTCAACTGTTGCTTTTATCCCTTCATCTTCTAACATACTGTTAATTTTTGAAGCAACTGTTTGTGATGTTGCTACTCCTGATCCACACGCTACAACTATTCTTTTCATATAAATTCCTCCTAATTTTATTATTTTTATTCTCCAAAATTTGAATAAAATAGCTCTTCTAGCTCTTTTAATACTTCATTTTCATCTTCTCCATCTATTTCTATTTCAACTTTTGTACCGTATTTTGCTCCAAGTTTTAAAAATCCTAAAACACTTTTATTCTCTACTTTATTGTCACCTACTTTAAATATAGTTTTTGATTTATACTTTGATATTACTTTTATTATTTGTGAAATTGGTCTTGCATGTAATCCTGTTTTATTCTTAACTTCTAAAATTTTACTTATCATCGTAATCACCTTGTTTAAAAATTTTTACTCAATATTCTTAATATTTCTTCTTTATCTGATGCATTTTTAATAGTGTTATAAACTTCTTTCTGTTCCAGTAAAGACATTAATTTTGTTAATAGATTTACCTGTTCTTCCCCTTTTTGTACCAGTAACACAAATATTACTAATACTTCTAAATCATTTTCATCTAACCCCATATCCCTAAAAATTATCGGTTTTTTTAACTTAACTGTTATAATTCCTTCCTCATTAACATACTCTGGATTTGTGTGAGGAATCGCAATTTTATATTCTCCAAAATCTAAACCTGTAGGATATTGTTCTTCTCGTTCAATAATTGAATCATCAAATCCCTCCTTTACATATTTTTTTTCAAATAATATCTTAGATATTTTAGAAAGAAAATCCTTTCTATCATTTGCATCAAAATCTAAAAAAATATTTTCTCTTTTAAAATAATTTTCCATACCTTATTCCTTTCTACATATTGTCATTTTTTGAAAAGTACTCTACTATTTTATTTTTATCTCTTGTTTTCATTACTTTATTCATTTTATCTTTAAAAATTTTATTTATAATTTTGCTTACTTTATTAAGTTCCTTTTCTTTATCCTTTATAGCAAAAGTAAAAATATATTTTATTTTATTTCCATTAAGTTCAATACTTTTCTTCAATTCAAGTAAAATTCCTGAAGTTTTAAACACATTGTCATCATTTTTTGCATGTGGTAAAATTATACCATTATGTATTATCATATAAGATGTATGATTCTTTAGTATATCTAGAATACTATCAGTATATGAACTAGCTATATACTTTTTTTTCTCCAGAATATTACATGTATACTTTATTGCTTCTTCAATGCTTTTAACTTCATAATCAAAAATAATATTTTCAGCTCTAATTATATTTTTATCTTCATTATCTTCTACAGTATCATTAATAATTCTTTCTTTCATTTTGTTTTCAAGTTTTTCAATTAATTTTTTTCTATTTTTTATTACTGTTTCTTCTTCAATAATTTGAATCAATTCAGTCATTAAAATCTTTTTATTATTAGGAGTAAAACCAACATCCAACATTTTTTTCTTATCATCCGTTGTAAATATTGGATTAACTTTTAGCACTGGAATATTGTCTGAAATTTTATCCTCTATATCCACTGTAGTAATTATATAATTTATATTTTTATTCTTCTGCAAAGTATCTTTGATTTTAAAATAGGGTGTTACCGAAACTATTTCTACATTAAACATTGAAGATATATTATCTACTAACATTTGTGAAATTCCATAACCTAATGTACTCACTACCACTACTCTTTTTACTTTTATATCATTACTTATAACTCTCTCCATTGAAGCCTGAAAATGAAGCATTAATAAAAATATTTCTTCATCCGGAATATCCTTTTTTAATATATTAATTAAAATATCTAATGATTCTTTTATTAAGTAAAACAAATGATTTTTTGTGAATTTCAAATCCTGTATAAATTTTTCATTTAGGGCATAACCATTTTTCACCCTATAAAATAAAGGTTTTAAGTGTTGCCTTAAATATTCAAATAACAGTTCATCCTTTGATATATTCACATTCAATTTACTATTTATGTTTTCAATCAAATTTTTAGCTAGAATGTCTATATCTATCCAATTTTCATAAAATTGGGAAACTTTATTATAAGAAGTTATCCCAACTATCAAATCAGTTATAATAAAAATATCCTGCTCATTAAATATTTCATCCAATTTTTGTTTTTTGATTTCTTCTTTTATTATCCTGTATTCATCCCAATCCTTTATTATTGATCCATCAACGCAGATAAAATTATTAATTTCATCATGAAAAGTTTTGGATTGTAATAAAATAATATATGAAATTAATGTTTTATAATTCTCATCTGTTGCTGAAAATTTTAAATCAGTTAAGATTTTTTCTAATAAATTACTTAAAAAGTCTATTTTTCTTATATTTAAATTTTCTTCAAAAATTTCTTCTATTTTTAATCTATAATTTGTTTTATTTTCTTTTTTTAATTCTTTTAAGCACTCAGATACTGTCTCAACTCTATATTTTATTAAGTCTGATATCTTTCCTTCAAGTATTATTCCTTTTTTAGTATTTAAAAAAATTCCTTTTCCTTCAAATTCCTTTTTTATAATATTTAGATCATTGTTAATAGTAATTCTTGATGTATCAAATTTATCCATTAAATTTGATACATTAGTTTTTTTTACAGATGTAATTAACAGTAATTTTATGAGTTTTTTTCTTTTTTCAATATCTATAGGTTCTGCCTCTTTGACCATAACCTTGATTTTGTTTATCTTATTATTACTATCTAACTTAAATGTCCCTGATTTATTTCTATATATAGGTCTAATGTTAAATATTGATAAAACAAAATTGATTTTTTCGATGTCATATCTTACCATTCTTTCAGAAATATCAAATTTTTCTTTTAATTTCTTAATCGATACTTCTTCTCCAGAAGAAAAAATATCCAGCATTTTTATTTCTCTGTTATTTAACATACAATCTCCTTAATTAAGGTTCTACTTAATATATAACCTATGATTTTAAGTATTTCAATATTAAGCTTCTGAAACTTTTATTGAAAAAATATAGCAAATTGAAAACTTATCTTTCACTTGCTTTTCAATTATTAGAAATATTTTGTCAAAAAAAAGTGAAATATTCTTTATTGTTAAATTTTTAATGCATATTCTTGAACATAAAATTTTATTCTGATATACTTAAAATATAATTATTTAATAACAGGTGATGAGAATGAAAGATAAAAAAGAAAAGATACATAAAACAAATGCTCTTAGACAGTTGGATAAAAATCTTGAAAAGGAAACTGGATATGTCCGTGGTGGATGTTCTCCTGTCAGAATGAAAAAATTATACGATACATTTTTTGATGTGGAAGCAGAAAAATTTGACAAAATAATAGTTTCAGCAGGAAAAAGAGGTTTACAGACGGAAGTTGAAACTGAAAAACTAATTCATATAATAAACGGGAATGTCACTGAACTGAAACTTGAGGAAGAGGATATCTAAAAAGAGAGAATAGAAAGATACAGAAAAAACTATGAGAGTGTTTAGAATTTTATAGATTTGGATACTTTTATTTACCTATTTTATGATTTTATTTTTTCAATGTCATTTATTCTTTTATTTATCTTCTAACATTTCAAATTATTTATAATAGTATTTACCTTATAATTTGCATAACTATTTAGTTCAATTAAAAATTCATCTAATTCTTCACTTGTTTTAAAATATGTTTCCATAATGTAACAAGTATCGCCTGAAATTCTGTAATGATTTATAATATTTTCAGAATATTTTTCAATAAAATTTAAGTAATTTTTATGTGACATTTGTATCATTGTAGCATGTATAAACTGATGAACAGACATTCCTAAAGCATTATAGTTAATTTTAATTGTAAAACTGTCTATAATTCCTGATTCTTCAAGTTTTATAATACGTTGAGAAATGGCAGGAGCAGACATATTTACAATTTTAGCTATTTCCTTTACTTTTATACGGCTATTCTTTTTTAATAAATCAATTATTATACTATCTATGTTATCCACTATTTTTCTCCTTCTTCTGAAAATAAAGTAATTTCCCTTTTCTACTTTTCTTAAATTATTTACACAATAATAAACTCTTGTTATAATTATAGCATAATACAATTAGAAATTTAATATTAAGTTTCAAATATACATTTATGGAGGTATCTATGAAAGTAACACAAATAAGAAATGCAACTTTAAAATTAAATTATGGAGGAAAAACTTTTCTAATTGATCCAATGTTATCAAAGAAAGGTGAATTACCATCATTTGCACCACCAATAGCACCTATGCCAATGTCTGGAAATACTGCAAAAAATCCACTAGTGGAATTACCAATGTCAGTAAATGAAATTTTAAAAGGAGTTGATGCAGTGATTGTAACACATTTACATGCTGACCATTGGGATTTAGCAGCTATTCAAAATATTGATAAAAATATAACTTTGTTTTCTCAAAATGAGAACGATGAAAAAAAATTACGTGAACAAGGATTTAAAAATGTCTTTATTTTAGGAGAAAACATAAAATTTGGTGAAATTACAATGACTTATGTTGAAGGGCAACATGGGAGTACCCCTGAATTGCTTGAAATAGCTGGGAAATCCTGTGGAGTTATATTTCAGAATAAAAATGAAAAAACTCTTTATCTATCAGGCGATACTGTATGGTTTAGTGGAGTTGAAAAAGCATTAAAACAACATAAACCTGAAGTTGTCATTATTAATGCAGGAAATAATCAATTCATAGAAGGTGGTCCACTAGTTATGGGAGCTGAGGATGTTTTAAAAGTACATAAAACTTTACCTGAAACACAACTTATGGCAACACATATGGAAGCTGTAAACCATGCATACCTGACACGTAAAGAATTAAAAAATTTTGCCATTAAACATAATTTTTATGAAAAATTAAATATTCCTGAAGATGGAGAAACTCTAGAATATTAATAACTAAAAAGAGAATGTTTAGAATTTTGTGTAAACTCAAAATATAATATATGTACAGGATGGTAAATTTTATCATCCTGTTTTTTTAATTCTTCCAGTATTTCAATAACAGCATCATTCCCGTTTGCATCCTTTACAATATCTTCTTCATTTTCACTACTTTTTTCCAATGTCCGCTCATAAAAACATTCTGGGCAAACTAACATATTTCCGTCCTCATATATATATATTCAGAACCGCATTTTAGGCATTTCGGTAAACTCATTTACTACTTCCTTTCAATTTTTAAGATTTGTTGTTAATTATAACATTTTTCATCCCTGTTATTTTAAAGAAGTTTTTTATTTTACAGATGCTTTTATTTCCTTCAAAACTTCCCCAATATCTCCATCTATACAGATACTTCTTTCCTCAAGTTCATTTGGGCAAAATGCTTCCTGATAATTTACACATGCATAAACAGCTTTCTTATTTTCCATTACCATATACCAGAAGGGGTACTGAATACTCCATTTTTATCCTTCACAAATCCTTAAGAAATTTTTTTTATTTATAAATTCTCTGAATTTATTTGTTGTAACTTTTATTATTACATCTAATAATCAATATTACCACGTTTTTGATATAATATCAATAATTACAACTTCTTTTTTTATTACTTTTATTGAAAATTCTTAATAAAAATAGACACTATTATTAAATCATTCATTCCCTTTCTCCTTATTTAGATTGCTCCCGTCTTTTCCAACAACATAAAAGTTTTAAGTGAAAATTCAAGTATATTGAATAAATTAGCCATTATCAATGTTGAATATGTATATTTATTTAATCTGTTATCATCTTTTACAAAATTTGCAATTATAAAAATCGGTATTTGTAAAATTACAATTCCATAAAATTGCATATTTCCATGATAAATCAATCCTAATAAATCAATAAAAACTAAAGAAAAAGCAACATAAGACAAGAACTTGTTATTCTTTCTTTTCATTATCATAAACAATAGAACAACCAAAATACATACTATTACGTGTAAGCCTTGGTTTTGTGAAAAAAAATCCTTACCCAAAACTTCTATGCACAAAAACAAATATACTATTCCAAAAACTAAATCACCCCATAAAAATTTCTTAATTTCTTTTTTCTGAAAAACTTTTATAAAACAAAAAAGTAATCTAAATAAGCTATAAAACATCAATAAAGTTAAAAATATAAGTATAATCAGTTCTTCCAATTATTTCACGCTCCCAAATAAATCATTTAAAGTCTCACTCATTGTCGGATGGGTAAATATCATATCTTTTAAGTCAGTTTTTACTCCTGCCACTTCCAAGACTTTCCAGCGTATACTTTCTCATCTCATTTTCCATAGCCTTCTGTATTGTTTCCAGCTTACTATCAAGCAATTTATGAATATTTTTCCCCACAGGACATTCTGGATTCGGATTCTTATGAAAATTGAACAGTTCGTTATTTTCCAATGGTTCTATTGCCACATATACATCATAAAATGTTATTTCCTTTAGAAGCTTTATCACTTCAATTCCTCCAGTTCCTCTTGTGACTGCTATCAATCCCGCACTTTTTAATTTTGTCAAAATTTTTCTTATAATAACAGGATTCGTATTTATACTTCCAGCAAGAAAATCGCTTGTAATCCTATACTCATCTCCAAATACCTCTACACATGCAAAAATATGTAGTGCTATTGTAAATCTACTTGATATCTGCATAATTTCATTCTCCTTTTTTTATATTTTCTATTGGTTTTTCTATTTTTAAAACTTCAAAATTAACTCTAATATTCTATAAAACTTCTAACTTTTTAAGATGTAATAATGATAGTTATATCTTATAAAATTATAATATAATATCTTTGATATAATATTAATAGTTACAACAGAAAATTATAAATAAAAACTTCTTTAATTAAGATTTTTTCTTAAATTTAAAGAAGGTTTTACAACTTTAGTATTCATAATGATTTGCACAGGCAATAACTACTATACTTGTTTCTGTCAGTTTATATATAAACCTGTGCTTATCTGTAATTCTTCTGCTCCAGTATCCACTCAGTTCATGCTTTAAAGGCTCAGGCTTCCCTATCCCTTCATTGCCATTCCTTTTGATGTCTTTTATTATTTCATTTATTTTTTTGACCATTTTTTTATCCTGTTTCTGCCATTCTTCATATTGCCCCCATGCAATATCTGTCCATGTCAAATTCATTATTCCACCTCAATTATATCATGTATTTGTATATTCCCCGCTTCCGCTTCCGCTTTACTTTTTAACAGTTCATTATAATATTTCTTATTTGACATAATGTAAAGATTTTCCATCAAATTGTTATATTCCTCTTCGCTCATCAGTACCACATTTTTATCATTTTTTCTTGTTATAATGACTGTTTCATAATCATCAGTTGCCTTATCACAATATTTTTTTAAATTGTTTCTCACATTTGAATAATTTGTAGCTATCATTTAAATCACCTCTTTTTTATTGTACAATATTTTTGACAAATTTTCAATTATAATTTCTCTTTTCGCAATGAAAAAAGACATAATTTTTTTCATAACAGGACAGCTCCATTTCTATTCCTCTTCAGGATAGGTCATTCCCCATTCCTTACGTAATTTTGTCATAATATCCATAACATCTATTGTATATTCCAGCTTCATTTTGTTAATTCCTGTTCTTACAGATTCTTCCATATTCTGAAGCTCATACTGAAGGGCATTTGAAGTCATTCCTGCTGTAATTTCCTCAACTTCCCCTGTTTCAGTATAAACTATTTTAGCCTTATCTGCCCTTGGGTATTCTGTAATTTCAATATATGCCTTCTCACATGCAATTACAACTCTTTTTGGCTGTTTTGAATGAAGTGTAAGTGCTATTGTTGACATCTGCTGTTCCTTATTCATCATAATTATCCCCACCTGCTCATCTACTCCTGTCGGTGCATATTTTACTTGCGAAAGCACATTGTCAGGTTTTGAAAGCATAAACAGTCTTGTAATTGAAATAGCATAAACTCCTATATCAAGCAATGCCCCTCCTGCCAGATTTCTGTTGAAAAATCTGTTACTCATGTCATATTCTTTGTAACTTCCAAAATTAACCTGTATCATTTTCACATCACCCAGTTTACCTGAGTTTACAATTTCTAAAAGTTCAGTATAAAGTGGCATATTGAAAATTGTCATTGCCTCTCCAAGAATAAGATTCTTTTCCTTTGCAATTTCTACTGCTTCTTCAAGCTCTTCGCTATTTAGCGTAATTGATTTTTCACATAATACATGTTTCCCATTTTTAAGTGCTTCAATCATAAATTTTATATGTGTATTATGGGGTGTTGTAATGTAAATTATATCAGTTTCTTCATCTGTAAACATGTCTTCTATTTTATCATAGATTTTTTGAACTCCATATTTTTCTGCAAATTCCACAGCTTTGCTGTGTGTCCTGTTTGCTACTGCATAAAGTTTTTTTCCCATTTTTTCAAGTGCCTGTGCCATTTCATTTGCGATTATTCCTGTTCCAAGAACAGCCCATTTTAATTCTCTTTCTATTTTTTCTCCCATAGTTTGCCTCCTCATAGTAAGTTATATTAATTTCTGTTTAATAAATTATATTACCATTTGATAGTAAAGTCAAGGAAATAGTACTTATGAATCTAGTGAATAAATCTTCCAATTTTTTTTTACAACTTTTTGTTTATAATAAAAATACTTTAAATAAAAACATCAGTTATCACTTTTTTAATTTCAATGCGATAACTGAAGTTTTCAATCATTTAAGCAGAATAAAATTCACAAATATTTCTATTTTTAGAAGTATCGTATAAGGAAAATTTCACTTTATTTTTTTTACCAATTTTATAATTAAATCTGTAACTTGAAAACTTTTGTGATTTTTTATTTAAATTAGTAAAATAGAAATATTGTTCTTTTTCATTTATCGCAAGACTAAATTCTCCAAGTTCAACTTCATCAGGTCCGTTTTTTGTAATATTATTAAATGAATTAAATGTGGCACTGTATTTATCCGGAGCACTTTTTGAAATAAAAAGATTAATTAACTGTGCATCATTAAGATTATGACAAACCCATCTTATACCGGATAACTTGTCCAAAACAGTATTAGAAAATCCTAAAATAGAAAATAAAAGAAAGAACATAAAAATAAACTTTTTCATTATATCATCTCCTAAAATAATTTTGCTTAATTTTATAATATTTAATAAAAAAAATCAAGTTTTTTAATTTAATTCATTTATAAGTAATTTTATTTTTGTTACATTAAACACAAAAAAAGACATACATATATTTAATATGTATGTCTTCAGCTGCTATTTTAATGTTGGACCTGGAATTTTGTAAATAATTATAGTCCCCGTCCCCAAACGTTGTTCACTATTTATCAAATATAATTCCACATGTCCTTGTGTATTCGGCAAAACTTCTACTACATACATAATTCCTTCTTTATTCCCAAGCATATTTCTCGGACCATTATTGAATATTTTTTTTCTTTCTACAATTCCATAACCAAATCCTATTCCTTCTACTTCATGTTCATAATGTACACTAATAGGATATGTTCTAGATCCTGAATCAATCCAAATTAAATAATATCCTGGATTTAAAAATTCATCTACAAAAATTTTAGGTGTTCCAACGTTTAATCTTTCTTCAAACACTCTTTCTCCTGTAAATTTCATTGTTCCTAAATCAATCTGTTCATATCTACCAGTAAATGGAAGAGCTTTTCCTCTTTCTCCTCTATAAGTTGAAGATTGTGGTACTGAACCATTTGGTATCCCTGTACTTGAATTTTCATCACTTATTGGAATTGCTGAATTATTATTTGAAACATTTGAATTTCCTTTTTTCCCTTTATTTGTTTGAATCTTCCCATCCATAACATCATCAATAGTTTTATTGACTTTCCCTGATATGTTTGTCTGCACTGTATTTGCAGCACCATTTACTATTCTTTGTCCAAGATTTGATAGCCATCCTGCATGTGCTGATGTTGCTAGCATTGATAAGATTAAAATCCCATATAATTTTCTTGTCATTCTTTTCATGACAACCACACTCCTTTTTTTTAATTAATAATGAAATAGACAGTATTTTTACGATATGACCTCTGTCACTTTTACTTGTATAATATCATATTAGTATATCCATGTAAAGCATTTCTTAATAATCTTTTTTTTTTTTTTTAACATAAGATTTAAAAAGTAATTCTTATACTGATAAAACCTTATTTTTATAACTTTTTTTAATTTATTCAATAATTTCTCTTTATATTTCCACAATTTATACCAAAAGGTAACTATATAACAAAAAAGTGCATTCTTGCTATTTGTTTCATTATATTATAAAATAAACATATAAAAGAAAAGGAGGAATCATATATGAAAAATTATTCAATAGGAATTGCGGATGGAGCAAGAACAGAATTCCATCAAACATTAGGATTAACAGGAGCGGAAGTAAGTTTTAACAGTTTACCTGCAGGTGTAAGCGTACCATTTGTTCATTCACATAAAGAAAATGAGGAAATATATATAATTACAGAGGGTAAAGGTACTCTGACAATTGATGGTGAAGTTGTTAAAATAAAAAAAGGAAATGTAATTAAAATATCCCCTAATGGTAAAAGACAATTTGCAGCCGCAGATGATGAAGGTATCAGCTATGTATGTGTTCAAGTAAAGGAAAATTCATTAACTTCATATACTGAAAATGATGGTATTATATATTAATAGGGTTTGTCTCAAAAAGAAAATTTAAAAATAATGTGGGAGCTGTATTTTTGAATTATTTAAAATTTTAAAATTTTGAGACAGCTCTTTTTTTGTACTTACTTAAAGTATCATATGATGATATAATGAATACAAGAGGTGATTTCATGAGAAAAATATATACAGAATGTCCAGTTGAATATACTGCTTCAATGATAGCTAATAAATGGAAAATACTAATATTGAGGGATTTATTAACTGGTACAAAAAGATATAATGAATTAACAAAATCTGTAGTCGGAATCAGTGCAAAAGTTTTAACTGAAAATTTAAGACAACTTGAAAGTGATGGAATAGTTGTGAGAAAAGTATATCCAGTTGTTCCACCAAAAGTAGAATATTCTCTTACAAAGAAAGGTAGTGAACTAAAACCCATTTTTGATTTAATGAACGAATATGGAAATAAATATAAGAAAAAATAAGTATACTGCACCAAAAATTTTGTACACACCCTATAAAGTGATATTACAAATTTTAAGCTAATATCACTTTTATTTTAAACTTATAATCTATTTCCTAAAAAATTCAATTTAAATCTCCTAATCTCTTCATCTTCTTCTCTCATCTGTGAATCATTTTCGTGAATATTTCCTTTATAGTAATAGCTGACTTCTCCTATAGCTCCATCATCTACTTCTTCTTTTCGTACTGTCAATCTCTCTTTATCTGTTCCATCCTTTTCATTACTTATTTCCTGTATTACAGGATTTACCTTAGCTACAGCATATACAGCAGTATTGAATGAAAAAAACATACCATAAACAATACAAAATTCGTTATTTTTCTCATAACAAAATATCTCCTTTTCTATTCTTCTTTAGGATAGGTCATTCCTCATTCTTTACGTAATTTTCTCATAATATCTATTCCAACTTCATTTTGTTAATTTCTACTCAATAAAGTATATCCTTGTTTCAAAGTGAAGTCAAGAAGAAGAATACTATTGTTTATTTTCTTCTTTTTGCCGCCTTATATTGTGCGGGAAGTACAATTCCAAGTAAAGTAATATAAACACTTATCATCATTGCAGGCGGATAAAATATACACGATATTATTAACCCAATTATTTTTATACTTATATTAACTTTTATCCATCTTATCATTGTTTTTAATGATTCCTGCGATTCTTTATCATGTTTATTTACCTTTTCTATCAGATACAACGAAATTATATTGCAGAATGTAACAGCCAGAACTATTACCCCATAAAATCCTTGCGCTACACTACTGTTATAATATAAAGTGACAAAAGAAGTTACATATGGAAAAAACGAGGAAAAGAAAAGTAGTACTACATTTACCCAGACAATTGATGGTGTAATATATTTTATTTTATGCCATTCATTATGCAGATTTACCCACATTGTTCCAAGCCAGAAAAATGAAAGCGTATATGCAAAAAAATCTACTCTCAGATTCCAAAGTGCTTTTAAAGTTGCTGTTTCAGGTTTTTTTAGTTCTAATATAAGAATTGTCATAATAATTGCAAGTATAGCATCCATAAAAGCTGCGAGTCTTTCCTTATTCATAATTAAACTCCATTCCATGATTCTATAATAATGCGATTATATCATAAATCAGTATGAAATTCAATTTTTAGTTTTCATATATAATCTTCTCCATTTTCTTCTTTTTATTTGCTTATTTTTATATAATCATAATATTAAAATTTAAGACATAAGTACAATACCGTTTAGAAAATGTGCTATAATTAAAATGCATACTAGAAATAAAAATTATATGAGGTGATTTATATGATAGAATTGGAACAACTAAAACAGCTTATTGCGTTTGCAACATATGGAACATTATCAAAAGCTGCTGAAGAATTGTATATTTCACAGCCTGCCCTTTCCCGTTCGATACAAAAGCTGGAAAAAACTTTAGGGGTTGAACTTTTTGACAGGAAAAAAAATAAGATGGAATTAAATGAAAATGGAAAAACTGTTATCCAGTACGCAGAAAAAATATTGAATCTTGTAGATGAAATGGAAGAAAAAGTTAATAAAAATAATCAGGTTCTAAATAATTTTTCAATTGGTTCATGTGCTCCAGCTCCATTGTGGGATATGATTTCATTATTTGGAAGATTTTATCCTGAAAAATATATTCTTCATAAAATAGAAAATAATCTTCAGCTATTTGAAAAACTTAAAAATGACATTTATCAGATGATTATACTTTCTGAGCCTATTGATAATTCTGAATTTTTCTGCATAAAATACAAAACTGAACAATTATTTTTATCAGTTCCTTTGCAGCATCCACTGGCTAAAAAGAAGGAAATACATTTTTCAGATATTACAGATGACAGAATGCTCTTATTCAATCCTATAGGAATATGGAAGGATGTAGTTTTAGAAAAAATGCCTAATATGAACTTCCTTATCCAAAGTGACAGGATTATTTATCAGGAATTAGCTGAAATGCAAAATTTACTTCATTTCCGTTCAAATTTCACACTTGAACGTGAAGATAATTTTAAAAATAATATTTCAATTCCGATTATTGATAAAGAAGCAAAAATGACATTTTACTGTATTTGTAAGAAAAATATAAAAAATGAAATAAAAAAAATATTTGATAGTTTTAGTAAAGATTCTTAAAAAATAAGAGGGAAGAAATCTCCCTCTTATTTTTATTATTTCCTTCCATTAAGCCATTTTACTATTTCCACATCATCATGATTTAAGAATAGACTTTCCTTTTTATCAAGTTCAGATATTTTCTCCATATCCTCACTGTTCAATTCAAAATCAAATACATTAAAATTTTCTTCAATTCTTTCTTTTCTGACTGATTTTGGTATTACAACTACATCTCTTTGAATTAGCCATCTTAAAATTACCTGAGCCACAGATTTATTGTATTTTTTACCAATTTCAGATAAAATTTCATTTGCAAATATTCCATTTTTTCCTTCTGCAAAAGGTCCCCATGATTCTATTTGAACCCCATATTCCTTCATTATTTCATTTGCTTTAACCTGCTGATTAAAAGGATGTGTTTCCACCTGATTTACAGCTGGCACTACTTCATTATTCATAATAAAATCAACCAGTCTGTCAGGATAGAAGTTACTTACACCAATTGCTTTTATTTTCCCTTCCTTATACAGCTCTGTCATCGCTCTCCAAGCTCCATATACATCATTAAATGGCTGATGTATCAGATATAAATCAATATATTCCAAATCCAATTTTTTTAAAGAAGTTTCAAATGCCAATTTTGCCTTTTCATAATTTGCATCACTTACCCATAATTTTGTTGTAACAAAAATTTCTTCTCTAGGTATACCGCTTCTTTTTATAGCTCTTCCCACAGCTTCTTCATTTCTGTAGGACGCAGCTGTATCAATTAATCTATATCCTGCTTTTAACGCATTGTAAACCGCTTCCTCACATTCTTTCATATCATCAATTTGAAATACTCCGAATCCCAATATAGGCATTTTTACTCCATTGTTTAAAGTTACTTATTTCATAATATTTCCTCCTAATTTTATATATCCGTTTTCTAAATTATAGTTACACTACCGATCTTCTTGAACATATTTTACAAAAAAATTTTCCTAAAGTACAATATCAATTTTGTAATCCACTATAACCAAAATGCATAGCTTTAGTTATTTTTTATTTCAATTAAATACTATTTATTACTTCCTGATGATAACCAACTGTAACAAATAGCCGCTAAAGCTCCACCAATAACAAAATTTGCAGTAAATATCAAATCATTTATATTTCTATTTTTCCCAGTAGGAATCTATAATTTTCAAAATAGGATCATTTATATCTTCATTTTGAACTATATAATCAATAAAAACTTGTTCAATTTCAGGATTATCTTTTATCTTGACTAAAAACTCATACATTAATACTTTCAATGCATTAGATATTTTATGCTTTAAAGAAGCTCTGGCATACTTAATTATAAATTCCTGAGCTTTTTTCTTATCTGAAAATTCTAAGTTATGTATAATTATCCGTACTTTTCTTTGACTTTCCCTGTCAAATTTTTTCAAATAATATTCCATTAAATCATCTGTTATTTCCATTTTTTCATAAACCAAGTCATTTACTATAGTTGCATATTTTATTAAATCAGGAAATTTCTTTACTGATTCGATATACTCCTCTTCCCATTCTCTTTTATTCACACAGCCTTCTTCTATATCTACACTTTTAGCAGGATTGTTTCTTTCAAATTTTGCCAATTTTCTATATTTATCAGAAATTTTATCTCCTTCAATTTCTCTTCCTAAAAATCTTAAATAATTCTTTTTATAATAATCTCTATAGCTTTCTCCTTTTATAATCAATAAACATTTTAGAGGTTTCCCGAGCAAAGCAGATGCACATGCTTTATGATGACCATCAATTACAAAATTTATAAATTCACCAAAATTATATACAATTGCTCTTGGTTCATCATTGTCACTGTTTTTAAATTTTTCAATATAATAATCTACTCTTTCTTTATTATAACAATCTGTTGTCTGTGTTGGATAAAGATAGACAGGCTGACCAAATACATAATAATCATCGCCGTATTCATGTGAAAATACAAGTGCTGTTGCAGGATAATCTTTTAATTTATTGGAAATATCCCAATAAAAGTTTTTTTCTCCATCTGTTGGATAACATTCTGTATCTGCAATCAGATAAAAACCTGTTTCAAAAAGTTTAAGTAAAGGTTCCATTGTTTTTATGGATTTCTCAAGTGAAATAAAGTTAGAATTAATTTCCTTCTGTATTTTTTTAAGTTCTTCACAATCTGTATTTTCTATTCCATATCCACTTGCCAGTACAGAACTGGTAGTTGAAGAAGATGGTAAATTAACTTGAACAAGAGGAATATCATTAAGTCTTATATTCATTGAACACCCATATTCAGATCTATTATTAACAAGTTTCCCTGCACCATTAACATAGACTAATTTTGCTTCCTTAATATTAATCATTTCAGATACATCTACTTCTATATCAGTCAATTCAACAGATAATTTATTTTTATTTTCTACAAAACTCATAACTGATTTTAATAATCTACTCCACAATGTTTTTGACCCGTAAATCAATTTATTCTTATTTTTTATAATACTCATAACTATCCCTCTAATATCTAATTTTTCCCCCTTGTAAATATCATTCTTCCACAACATCCTCTATCTTTTTGCAATTGCTGTAAAAGTAAATTCATCAGGATGATAAGTTATTGTTTCATATTGAAAAAGATTTCCATTAGATAAATAGGCATGTGTATCTATAACAACAACTCTGTCGATATTTTCAAGATTTATATAATTCTTCTCTTCATCTGTACTTTTTCTGAATTTTATTTCTCTTTGGGAATAGGATATTTTTAATTTTAATTCCTTTTCCAAATATTCATATATAGATTTTTTTGCAATTTCTTCACTTAAAAAAGGTACTATTCTTCTATCAAAATACGAAGTTGCCAGCTGTACAACCTTGCCATTTAAGGAATATGTACGTACAACTTTATAAAAATCCGCTTCCTTTGAAACATGAAATTTCTCCATGAGTTCTTCCATTCCCTGAACTATATATAAACTTATCAGATTTGTTTTAACATCTATATTCTTAATTTTATTAAGTTCCTGAAAAGTCTGTATTGATGTCAGGGAAATATTTTTCAAATCCCCTTTCTCTAAAACAAATGACCTTTTTCCTTTTATTTTTTGAATATATCCTTCATTTTCAAGCATTGACAGGGCTTTTCTTACAGTAAGCACCGAACAGGAATAGTCATTGGCTAAATCAGCTTCTTTTTTCAAATAATTTCCTGGCTTAATTTCTTCATTTTTTATAAGTTCTTTTATACTTTGATAAACTTCTTTGTATTTATTCATATTTATACCTTTCATAAATAATTTTATATATTATACCTTAAAATATTAATAATAACAATTCATTTTTAATCTATCTATCTTTTTATTTTTTTAATAGATATATATAGATGTTATTGACTTTTAAAAAAGATATGCTATAATATAGTACAAAATTTTTAATAGGAGATGATTTAAAATGGCTATAAAAAATAAGGTTGTTATAATTACAGGAGCTTCTTCAGGAATAGGAAAAGCTACCGCTCTGTTACTTGCCGAAAGCGGTGCAAAAGTTGTACTTGCCGCAAGAAATCAGGAAAAATTAAAGAAAGCGGTAAATGAAATAAAAGAAAGAAATGGAGAAGCTGTCTATAAAGTAACAGATGTATCAAAAAGAGAAGAGGTAAAATCATTAATTGATTTCACTATTTCAAAATACGGTAAAATTGATGTTATATTTAATAATGCAGGATTAATGCCTAATTCACCTTTATCTGAATTTAGGACAGATGAATGGGATGAAATGATTGATGTTAATTTAAAAGGTGTTGTAAATGGTATTGAGGCTGTACTTCCACATTTTATAGAACAGAAATCTGGTCATGTTATCAGTACTTCATCAGTCGCAGGATTAAATACATATTTGGGAGCAGGTATTTATTGCGCAACAAAACATGGTGTTAAAGCTTTAATGGAAGTTCTCAGAAAAGAAAGTGCAAACGAAAAAAGAAATATCCGTACAACAACTCTTTATCTTGGAGCATTTAAGACAGAGCTTGCAGAACGTATTACAAATAAGGCAATTAAGGAAAGAATCGAATTCCTCTATGATACGATTGGAGCAGACCCGATAATTGTTGCGGAAGCTATAAAATTTGCCATTGACTTGCCTGAAGAAGTAAGTATAAACGAAATGACACTGTATCCAACGGCACAATTATAATTTTCTACATATTAACAAAAAAGTATACTGCACCCAAAATTTTGAACACAAGATTAAAAGTGCAGTACAGTTTTTTATTTCCCCATAACCTTCAATACTTTTTCCACTATCTGTTCCTTTGTAAGATTGTTTCTTCTCAGAATTTCTTTAGATGGAACTCTGTCAGTAAATTCTTTTTTTGCTCCAAAATTTATTACTTTCATATTTGATGTTCCATAAAATCTTGTTACCTTTTCACCAAATCCTCCATCAAGTACAGCACTTTCAAGGGTTATTACAAGGCCATGGTTTTCTTTCAGTTTTTCCAGCACTTCTTCATCTATTCCTGTAATAAATCTTGGATTGATTAACGTTGCATCTATCTCATTTTCCTTCAGAAGCTCTTTTACTTCCTTTCCTAAATGATAGAAATCTCCCTGCCCAATAATTGCAACATCGCTTCCAGCTTCCTTTATTACATATTTATTAAGTTCGCAGAAATCAGGTTTTATTTCCTCACCGGTTGAAACGACTCCGTTTACTGGAACTCTTATTGCTACCGGATGCTCCTTATATTCTATTGCCCAGTCCAGCATTGCAAAATATTCCTCCTTGCCTGTAGGAGAAAGATAAACCATGTTAGGTATATTTCCTATAACCTGCTCATCAAAATATCCTAGATGGGTAACATCTTCCATTCCTGTAAGTCCACCTACAAACACAAGGATTACTGCAGGATTATTATTTATACATAAGTCCTGTGAAAGCTGGTCGTAAGTTCTCTGAACAAATGTGCTGTATACTCCATATACAGGTTTTCCACCATTTGCCGCTATTCCTGATGCCAATGCAACAGCATGTTCTTCAGCTATTCCCACATCTACAAACTGTTTTCCTGCTTCTGCCCTTCTTTTAGCATTAAATCCCATTACAGTTGGAGTTCCAGAGCTTATTGCAACCAGTGCAGGATCTTTCTTCATTTTTTTAAGCAGATATTCCCCTGTGAGATCAGAATATGCTTCTTCATCATCAGGTTTATCAATTTTAATTTTCCCTGTTACCGGATCAAAAGGTGCATTGTAATGCCAAGGTTCCTTATTTTCTTCTGCAAATAGAAGACCTTTCCCTTTTACAGTATGAATATGCAGAACAATAGGATGATCAATATCCTTCACACTTTCAAATACCTTTATAAGCTCATTTATATTGTGACCGTCCTTCACATAAATATAGTCAAGTCCTAGTGCCTTAAACAGATTGTTTGGAGATTTCCCTTCTGTTTCCCTCAATTCCTTCAATGTTTTATAAAGTCCGCCATGATTTTCCGCAATTGACATTTCATTGTCATTTACAATAATAATCATGTTTGTTCCCTGTTCAGAAATATTGTTCAGCCCTTCATATGCTTCCCCTCCGCTCAGTGAACCGTCTCCTATAATTGCAACTATATTTTCATTGTCTCCCTTCAGATCCCTCACCTTTGCAAGTCCTGTAGCCAGACTTATGGAAGTTGATGTATGTCCCACTTTAAAAAAGTCATGTACACTTTCATCCTGATTCGTATATCCTGAAATTTCTGAAAATTTATCAGGATTTAAAAATCCTTCCTTTCTTCCTGTAAGTATTTTATGTGGATAACATTGATGGGAAACATCAAATACAAATTTATCCTTTGGTGAATTAAATACATAATGTAAAGCTATTGTAACTTCAACCATTCCAAAATTAGGCCCTATATGACCACCAATTCTTGTAAGTCTGCTAAGTAATGCCTCCCTCACATCACCTGCCAGTACTTTTAACTCATCTTTTGTCAATCTCTTTACATCTTCAGGAGAATTTATTTTTTCTAACACCATTCTTTCATACCTCCATATTTTCAAATTATTTTAAGACAAGTATACCATGTGGAATTGACTGCAAGTCAAGTACTTTTTGATTTTAAAAACAAAATAAATAACTACCATTATATTTCTACATACAACCATAACCTGCTGTATTAACTTTAATAATTTGAATTTTACATTTTTTTCAAATAAAGTTATAATATGAAAAACAAATTTATGGAGGGAAAGATGAAAAAGAAAATTTTTTTAATTTTACAATTTTTATTATTTTCAGTAATTTTAACTGCTGAAAATGCTGATACTTACAATAACTTTGAAAAATTTAATGTAAGATTCTCAAATGCCAACTTACCATTTCAAATTGTTGTTAACGAGTCTAAAGGAAAAGAATATTATCCTGCTGAATTAAATGTTGGAAATTACCTGTTTTTTTCACCAACAAGATTAGCCGGACTAAATTATTACGAATTTTTTTCTGATGTTTTAAAAAAAGATTTTAAAACTTACACAACTAATAAAAAGGGAAAAATAAAAAATGAAAGTAAAGTCTACCGTTATAATAAATCTGATTTTTATGCTAATTATAAGGATATGGTAAAAAGCGACAGAGCTGAAATAAAAGATTTTTTAGGAATTGTATCAGCTGATACAAAATTAATCAGTCCTAATACTTATAAAATAACTAATTATGTTACTGACAGAGGCTTTCTTATAACTATTCCTATGAATATGGCTTTTTATGTAAAACAGGTTAATGACAGTAAATTTATATGGTCTCTAAATAATAATTTTGATAAGATTGATTACACCTTTACTCTTGAAAATAAGAAACTCATTGTAAGAAATGACAAAGAACAGATTGTTTTTACAGCTTACAGAAATGAAAACTCTTTATTTTTTGAAACTGCTAAAGATAAATTTGAATATAAAGTAAATGAAGAAGATTCCCAATTTGAATCTTATAAAAATGGAAAACTTTTTGAATCATTGAAATATAAAACAGAATAGAATATTAGAATTAAAACTTTCTTTTATTAGAAAAATAAAAGTAAAAATAGCTCTCTGAAGATATACTTTATTTTTTACAGATTGCTATTTTTACAACTTTAATTTTTTATGGTCAGCACATTAGTGCTTTTTTTTTACTTTCTCATTAGAAATTAGAAATGACAATATATTTTAATTACTCATCTTCTTTGATTTCTCAACACATGCCCTTACTGCATTTATTACAGTTCCTCTAAAGTTACCATTTTCCAGGGTATTAACTGCTTCAATAGTTGTTCCGGCAGGAGAAGTTACTTCATCCTTCAGCACCCCGGGATGCTTTCCTGTTTTAAGCAGCATTTCTGCAGAACCTTTTACTGTCTGGGCTACTATTTCATATGCCTTGTCCCTCGGCATTCCCTCCAGCACTCCACCGTCTGCAAGTGCTTCCATAAACATATAGACATAGGCTGGAAGTGAACCTGCTATTCCTGTGAAGGTATGCATAAGCTTTTCCTCTATTTCGATACTTTTTCCAAAACTGTCAAGAATGCCAAATACAACCTTCTTTTCTTCTTCTTTTACATTTCCATTAAAAGTAACTGCCGTCATTCCTTCAAGTACCTGTGCTGGTGTATTAGGCATTATTCTTACTACCTTTTTATCTTTACCTGCAATATTTTCAACACTTTCAATACTAATTCCTGCAGCAATTACAATTATTATCTTATTTTCATCTATTCTGGCCTTTATTTTCTCCAGAACAGAATTGTAAATGTTTGGCTTTACAGACAGAACTGTAACATCGCTGTTATCCACTACTTCAACTTCATTCTGTAAAGGTTTCACATTATATTTTTCAGAAAGTTCCCTTGACTTTTCCACATTTACATCAAATACATTTATATCACTTCCTGAAACATACTCTGATGTAACCAGTCCCTTTATCATGGCACTTCCCATATTTCCAGTACCTATAAATCCTATTTTCATTTTTCACCTTCATATTAATTTATCTGTTATTTTATCTTATTCCCTAATCTGCCCATTTCCTCTGATAATATACTTTGTAGTCGTAAGTTCCCTTACTCCCATAGGCCCTCTTGCGTGAAGTTTCTGAGTGGAAATTCCAATCTCCCCTCCATAACCAAATTCTCCACCATCTGAAAATCTTGTTGATGCATTCAGGTAAACTGCGGCCGAATCCACTTCATTCAGGAATTTCTCAGCATTATCTATCGATTCTGTTATTATTGAATCTGAATGCTGTGTGCTATGTTCATTTATGTAGTCTATTGCTTCATCTACATTTTCCACAAGTTTCAGTGACATTATCATATCAAGATATTCAGCTCCAAAATCTTCTTCATTTGCCGGCTTTACATCATTTCTGTTTACAATATCAAGGGCTTCCCTGCTATATCTAAGTTCTACACCACTTTTTATAAGCATATCTGTCACTTCAGGCAGTATCTTTTCAGCAATGTTTTTATGAACCAGTACAGTTTCTATTGAATTACATGTACTTGGTCTCTGGGTTTTTGCATTTTTTATAATTGGCAGAATATTATCTATTTTTGCACTTTCATCCACAAACACATGGCACACTCCTGCACCTGTTTCAATTACAGGAATTGTAGCATTTTCAATAATAAACTTTTTCAGTCCTTTTCCTCCTCTAGGTATGAGGACATCTATATATTTATTCATTTTTACCATTTCATTTACAAGTGCCCTGTCAGTATTTTCTATAAGCTGAACTGAGTTTTCAGGCAGTCCCGCCTTGATTCCTATTTCGTTAAAAAGCCTGCTTAAGTAAATATTTGAGTTTATTGCATTTGCCGATCCCCTTAAAATTACCGCATTGGATGATTTTATTGCAAGTCCTGCTGAATCTACAGTTACATTTGGTCTTGATTCATATATAATTCCCAGAACACCTAACGGAACTCTTTTTTTCTCAATTGTCATTCCATTCTTATGTCTCCAGCCTGAAAGTATTTCCCCGATAGGATCAGTAAAGGCGGCTATTTCCATTAATCCCTGTGACATAGCTTCAATCCTTTTATCTGTAAGTTCCAGTCTGTCCAGAAGTGCAAAAGAAAGCCCCTCCTTCTTACCATTTTCAAGGTCTATCCTGTTTGCTTCCTTTATTTCTTCCTTTTTATTAATCAGCTCTTCTGCAATCATTATAAGAGCTTTATTTTTTATTCTCGTATCCAGGGTAAGAAGTTTTTTTGATGCTTCCTTTGCCTTCTTCCCCATTTCTTCAATATATCCGTTAACCATTTTCTTCCTTTCATTCTTTAGCATAGAGTTTCCATTTCCCAAGAAATCTACCCCCACAAGTATTATCCCTTTGTAATTACCATATTGTCTATATGCACTACAACATCATCATACTTATGACCAAGTATATTTTCTATATCTTCACTTCTGTGCCCCATAATAAGTTCTATTTCATCTGAAGAGTAGTTTGAAATACCGGTTGCTATATTTTCATTTTTCATATTCATAATTTTTACTACCGTTCCCTTTTCAAAATTACCTTCAAATGACTTTATTCCCACCGGAAGAAGACTTTTCCCTTTGAATAATGCCTTTTCAGCACCTTCATCTATTGTGACTACTCCCTTTTTATTTGTTCCGTATGCAAGCCAGTATTTTTTTGAGCTTATTTTCTTATGTTTCTTTGTAAACAATGTTCCAACATTTTCCTTTTCCACTATCCTTGTAATATTCTTTGGATCCTCCCCGCTTGCAATTACCATATTTGTACCTATTTTAGTTGCCATTTCCGCAGCAATTATTTTAGTAATCATTCCACCTGTACCAAACTTTGAACCTTCTCCACCTGCAGTTTTCTTAATATCATCATCTATTTTCCCAACGATTTCTATCAGATTGGCATCTTCATATTTCTGAGGATTTTTGTTATATAATCCCTGTACATCAGATAATATAATCAGAAGATCTGCATCTATAAGACCTGAAACTAATGCTGAAAGAGTATCATTATCTCCCACCTTCAGCTCATTTGAAACTATTGCATCATTTTCATTTATTACAGGTATTATTTTATTTTTCAGAAGAGTATTACAGACATTTCTTGCATTAAGATATCTTCTTCTGTCTGAAAAGTCTCCTCTTGTAAGCAGAAGCTGACCAATTATTTTCCCATATTCCTGAAAAAGCAGCTGATACAAATGAGTCAGTGCCACCTGTCCCACTGATGCCAGTGCCTGTTTTTCTGACAATGTTTTTGGCCGTTCCGTTAATCCCAGCTTTCCCATTCCAGCTCCTACTGCTCCCGATGTTACCAGTACCACATCATAACCTTTATTAGATAAATTGCTCAGTTCTGCAACTATTTTCTTTATTTTTTCTATATTTAAGTTTCCATCTTCCTTTGTAAGCGTTGATGTTCCCACCTTTACTACTATTTTCTGAATATTTTCCAATATTTCTTCTCTTCTGTTTGTCTGCCTTTTCATATTCTCACTTGCTTTCTGTAATTGTTTTTTCTATTGTTTTTCTTCAGGAATCCAGACGGAAATTTTTCCTGCCTTAACTTTAAATGCCACAAATCCGCTGTCATCTACCACAACATTGTCAAATCCGCTTCCTGTAACTTCTTTCCACACCTGACCTGTACGATTTTGTCCTACTTCTATCAGTTTTTCCCCATCTTCATTATTTGACAGAATAGCCACACATCCTGTATTTAGTTCATTTTCCCTTCCTGTTCTGTAAATTCCTACAAGATTAGGATCATCAAAATAGTCGATTTCTCCACCATAGGCATAATGTTTTCTTACATGAAGCAGCTGATCTATTATCCATCTATGTTCACTTTCCTGTCCACCGACACCGTAATAATCACCATAAAACAGACAAGGGTAACCTCTTTCTGCAAGAAGTATTATTGCGTAGGCATGTGGCTTGAACCAGCTTTCTATCTGGGATTCAAGTGCACTTCCCTTCTGGGAATCATGATTATCCACAAAAGAAACTGCCTGCATCGAATCCGACATCAGTATAGTATTGTCAAAAATTGTTCTCAAATCAAAATCTTTCCCTCTTACTGATGCTTCATGGAAATTAAAATGAAGACCTACATCAAATAAATCTGTTGTATACTCCAGACTTTCCAGATACTCCTTCAATGTCCCAAGGTCATCCTTCCAGTATTCTCCAACAGAATAAAAGTCCTGACCATAGACACTTCTCACTTCATCAAGAAATTCCTTTATAAATCCTTCACTTATGTGTTTTACTGCATCCATTCTGAATCCATCCAGCTTCAGTTCATTTACTACCCATTTCCCCCAGCTTATTACTTCCTTTTTAACTTCTGGATGGGCATAATTCACATCTGCATTCATGAGATAGTCATAATTTCCCATTTCAGAATCCACTTCTTCAGACCAGTTTTTATTTTCCCCCACTATTTTATAAATAGCAGTTTTCTTATTTTCATTATTAAAATCTACTCCCGTAAAAAGATTGTAGTTCCATTTAAAAGCTGAATATTTATCTTTTCTTCCAGGGAATGTAAACTTTGTCCACCCTTCAATTTCATAAGGATCACTAACTTCTTCATTTCTGTTTCCGGAAGACACTTCTATAGCCAGAAATCTCTCTGTTTCATCTGCGCCCGCCTTGTGATTGAGCACCACATCAAGATAAACATCTATATCATATTTATGAAGTTCTTCAATTGCTTCTATCAGTTCCTGCTTTGTTCCATATTTTGTCCTTACCGTACCCTTCTGGTCAAATTCTCCTAAATCCCATAAATCATAGGCACCATAACCAACATCCATTGAAGAAGTACCTTTATATGCAGGCGGAATCCACACTGCAGAAACTCCTATTTCACTTAAATGTTTCGCATCATTTTTCAGTCTTTCCCAATGTTTACCGTCATCAGGAAGATTCCACTCAAAATATTGAATCATTACTCCATTTTCCATAATTTTCCCCTTTCATAACTTACATTTTTATAATGTTATTCCTTTTTTCTTAACATATTCTATAACTTCCGTCAAGTCTTCTTCAGTATCTACTCCTATTACTTCAGAATCTGTTTCAAGCACTTTTATTTTATAGCCGTTTTCTATAAATCTAAGCTGTTCCAGTGATTCTATCTTTTCCAGTACCCCTTCTTTAAGATTTTTAAGCTCATTTAAGAAATTTGAAGTGTATCCGTATATTCCAATATGTTTGTAATACTTATAATCTCCAATTGGATTTCTTTCATAAGGAATTACCGATCTGCTGAAATAGATGGCATTACAGTTGAAATCAGTTATTACTTTCACTGTATTAGGATTGCTCACATCTTCATCCTTCCTGAATGCCTTCTTCAGAGTCACAATTTCAGACTTTTCTTCCCTGTAGTTATTTGCCAGAAGATTAATAGATTTTATATCTATAAGAGGTTCATCCCCCTGTATGTTTATAACAAAATCAAAATCACTGTATTCCGGGTTATTTATTACTTCTATTATTCTTGAAGTTCCATTTTCATGTTCTTTAGATGTCATAACAATATTTCCACCAAAATTTTTTACAGCATCGTATATTCTCTGATCGTCAGTTGCTACAACAAGTTTGTCAACAGCTGCATTTTCAGCCCTTTTATATACCCATTCTATCATGGGATGCCCATTTATATCTTTTAAAGGTTTTCCTTCAAACCTTGTTGATGCATATCTTGCAGGAATTACTCCAAGTATTTTCATAAACTCATCTCCTTAAAGGTAAATTTTATAGATAATTATATCATTTATCCGACTATATTGAAACAGATATTTTATCTGTAATTTAAATATCTATACCATATACATCTGCTATATATAATTTATATTTTTATTTTACCTGCAAATGATATATTATAGAACCATAACATTAAAAAAGGATGTGATAAATGTGGAACACAATTTATGGAAATTACTGGAAACTCTGAAAGAAAATAAGTGGATTGATTTGACTCATGAACTTACAAATGACAGTCCTTACTGGGGAGGAATGCCTGACGGAGTTCTGGAACTTAATAAGACAATTATTGATTTCCCTGAAATGAATCTTAACATACAGACACACAAATTCCCAGGGCAGTTTGGTACACATATAGATTATCCTGGCCACTTTGTGCAAAATGCACGTCTGGCAGGAGGTTTCAAAGTTGAAGATACTGTTTTACCTCTAGTTGTCATTGATTTGAGTAAAAAAGTTCAAGAAAATAACGACTATGAAATAACTATAGATGATATTCTGGAATTTGAAAAAGAGCATGGTACTATACCTGAAAATTCATTTGTTGTTTTCAGATCTGACTGGAGCAAGAGATGGCCTGATATGAAAGCACTTACAAATGCTGATAATGAAGGAAATGCCCATACACCAGGATGGCCAATTCCTACACTTGAATTTCTGTTTGATAAGAGAAATGCTGCAGGAGTGGGACATGAAACTCTTGATACGGATGCAGCTGTAACTTGTGCAAAAAATGGAGATCTTGTAGGTGAAAGATACATTCTTCAAAAAGACAAGTTTCAGGTGGAAGCAATGGCAAACCTTGACAAACTTCCTCCGGTAGGAGCTGTTATATTTGTCGCTGCTCCTAGAATTATTTCTGCTAATGGACTACCTGTAAGGGCATGGGCTGTTATTCCTGAAAAGAAATAATAATTTAAAAATAAAAATAGAGATAAAAACTTCAGATATCTGAATTTTATATCTCTATTTTCTTATTATTTTTTATATTATTTCTGATTGTTATTTTCTCTATAATATTCCCATTCCTCTACAGCTGTTCCATCTTTCAGTCTGCATACTCCAAAATCTCCCTTTTTACTCTTTACAAGAATTGATTCTCCACCCTGTTCCACACAGTAAACTGATGCAGGATTTGCCATCCCGACTGCTATTTCCTTTTTTACAACTTTATTTGCAACCATCTTTTTCACAGATGTTTTTTTAGTACCTGACTTTTTTACAGCAGACATACTTACAACAGATACAGCAAGCATAAATATGCTTCCCATGATTTTAATTTTTTTCATATTTTCCTTCTTTCATTCGATGTTTGTTTTATCCTACTATAAAAAATTTTTTTTTAATTATATGTTTGTTAGCATTTTCTTAACAGTTAAAAACTGAATTCTATTTTACTAAACAAGCCCAAAGCTTATTAGTCTCAAAATTTTTCCAAACCATGAAAGAGGTGCAGTATCTTCTCCTGCGACTATCTCTATTTTTGAAACAATATTTGCGTCATCAAGTACCTCAAGCATTGCTATTTTTTCTCCCTTTTCTATTCCTTTTTTCCCTGCATCTACATTCAGGTCATTTATTCTGAAAGTGTAGTTTGAATTATCTATCTGATAGACATTATCTGAGATGATTCCCTTCAGCTCTTTCTTTTTACCATTTTCCACCTTGAATTTTCCCATTTCCTTGCCTACTGTATAAATTGCCTTAAGCCTGTCTTCTATTCTGGTAAATTCAACCTTCTGATCGTCATTTCTTTCTACATCTGTTCTATTTCCCAGTGTAACTGACACAATTTCAAGATTTCCCAGTTTACTTGTCAATATCAGATTATATCCTGCATCTGCATGGAAACCTGTCTTTAATCCATATATTCCATGTCTGTATAGCAATGCATTCCTATTTTTATATATTACCTGATCTCCATTAGGATTAGGTAATTCAAGTTGTAACTGACTGGACCACTCTTTTATCCTGTCGTCTTCAGAAGCTTTTCTTCCCATAAGATACAGGTCATAAGCTGTGGAAATATCCATAGGCTTACCTGTCATGGAAGTAGGCAATCCTGCCGGAGTATAAAACACAGTATCTGTCATTCCTAATTCCTGAGCCTTTTCATTCATAAGAGCTACAAATTTTTCTATATCCCCCTTACCTATATATTTTGCCACAAGATAGGCTGCATTGTTTGCAGAGTATATTATTTCTGATTTCAGAAGAGTTTCCAATGTAAAACAGTCTCCGTGTTTTACATTTAACCAGCTTCCTTTAAGATATGCAGTATCAGGCGTAAAGCATACTTCATCATCTAAACTTGCATTTCCTTTATCTATTTCATCAAGTGCAACAATTATGTTCATTACCTTTGCCAGTGAAGCTGTAGGGTGTTTTTCCCTTTCTCCCTGTGCCTTCAGTACCTTTCCTTCCCTTGTTGCTATAAATTTATGTATTGGTCCACTGTATTTTGAAATTCCTTCAATTTCCTTATCTTCAGCTTCTATCACTTTCTTTTCTTTTTCTGTTTTATCCTTTTTCTTTTTTTTCTTATGATTTTTATTATCTAATTTTTCATTGGGATTTACTTCATTTTCTCCATTTTTTATATTATTTAAATTATTTGCATCTCCATTTTGAGGATTTTCATTTCCATTATTGAGATTTACAGCATCTGTTTCTGTTGACTGACCTTTATTATTTTTCAGTTCTTTTTCAATATTTTTTTTATTTTTTAAAGAATGTTTCTTCTTTTTATCACTATTCGTTTCATTATCTTCATATTTTCCACTCTTATTTTTCGGCTTTATAATCCCCGGATTTTCAGGTGCTGTTTCATTTTGTGAATTTCTACTTTTAACTCCTGTTCCAAAAGTCAGAACTGTTATAAAAATTATAAATACCATTATACCTTTTGTCCTGTTTATCATTTTCACCATTCCTCATTTTATTCTTGCTATCTTCGTAAGCTTCTTCTTATACATTTATTTTTTGGCTTTTTTAGTTTTTTTAGCCTTTACTGTTTCTTTTTCCTTCTTTTTGGCTTCCTTTAATAAATTTTCATAATATTTGCAATATTCCTTTATTTCACACACTTCACATTGCGGTTTTCTTGCCTTGCATTTATCCCTTCCCTGTAAAATCAAATAATGTGAATATTCAAACCAGCTTTTTTTAGGAACAAATTTCATCAGTTCCCTTTCTATAATTTCAGGATTTTCACTTTTCACAAATCCAATATGGTTGGAAAGCCTCTTTACATGAGTATCCACTACAATTCCTTCCCTTATATCCCATATTTCTCCTAAAACTACATTTGCTGTTTTCCGTCCGACTCCTGCAAGCTCCACAAGTTCTTCCATTTTATCAGGAATAGCATCATTATATTTTTCCAGCATTGCTTCTGCATTTAATTTTATATTTTTAGCCTTATTTTTATAAAATCCTGTTGATTTTATATATTTTTCCAGCACTTTTATATCCATATTACGTATATCCTGTGGTTCCCTGACTACTTTAAACAGTTCCTTTGTTACGATGTTAACCCTTTCATCTGTACACTGTGCCGACAAAATAACTGCAACCATCAGCTGATAAGGTGTCTCGAAATCCAGGGCACATTTTGGTTTTCCAAATTTATTTTCAAGTATTGGAAATATTTTATTAAACCTTTCCTTTTTCGTCATTTTCTCTCCTAAAATTTTTCTTTAAAAATTAATCCTGTTAAAACTTATCAATTATATATTTTATCCCTTCCAGAACTAAAAAGTGGGCAGGATAAAAAATATAAAAAAAATACTTCATATTTTTCCCTTTTCTTCCATTATATGAAAATATAGGGATTAATGAGAACATAGAATATATCTGAACTTTTGCCAAATCAAAAATATCAGGATACAGTACAAGAAGCATATTCAATGCCAGAAATGCACAAAATATAAGAAATTTTTTTCTCCTTAAAATACCAAACAGGGCTATTGTCAATATCCCATAAACTCCATAATCAAAATCATATTTTTTTGCCACATAAACAAGTCCACCAATTAAAATAATCTTTATTAAAAAAGGAATCTTTCCTGAATAAAATATTTTCATTACTACAAGTCCCAGAAGTAATGTAAAAAATATATTCAGCGGATAGTTAAGTTTAAAAATATATGCAGGAATTTGGGAAATTACAGCAAAAAAAAATAATCTTCCAAAATATTTTTTAAAATTTCCCGTATGGAAATATCCTTCCCCAAGCGAAAAGGAAAATATTGGAAAAGCCATTCTTCCTATAATATTTAAAATTTCAGGTCCCCCTATTATATAATGATAGTGATCAATAAACATTGACAGGATACCTATAATTTTTAGAACAAATAAACTCATAATTATTCAGCCTTTATAAAGTCATATTTTCCATTTTCAAATTTTTTTACTATATAGCTGCATACAGGTACTATTTTATAGCCATTTTTTTCAGCATATTCCACACCTGCATCAAGAAGTTTTTCAGCAATTCCCTGACCTCTCATTAATCTTGAAACATATGTATGGTCAAAATACAGTTTATTTCTTTCCTTTTTATAAGTCAGCTCAGCAATTACTTCTCCTTTTTCATCACTAATGAAAAAGCCTTTATCCTCAATATGTTTTATCTCCATTAAATCAACCTCCAGATTTTATTTGAAATTCTATTGTCCTTCAATTTTTATTTATTTTTTAATTATATCATAAAAATCATTTTTTTTTTAGAAAAAAATTATTTTTTCTTTTTTAACGTTTTATGCACTTAATTTCATTTGGAAGTACTATAATTTCTCACAAAAAAAGACTACATAACTTTCGTCATCTAATCTTTTTTCAATTTAAACTATTCAAGCTTCTATTTTTTTACAAGCGTCACATTAACTTCCGAATCTTCAAGAGCAGTTCCTTTTATGAAATTCACTCCATCAAAATTCAGTATATCTCCTGGTACAAGAACATGTTTTTCAGTATCATTAAGATACATTTCCATTTTTCCCTTTAAAACTGAAAATATAATTTCTTCATTTTCATGATTATGTGAAGGAATAGCTTCACCTGATTTCAATACCTTTTTTACAACTTTAAAATTATTTCCGCTGAAAAGCATTCCACCTTCATTTTTTACTGTACCAAACATCTATATCATCTCCTGTTATTCATTATTTATATTTTAGTTTATTATACAGTATTTCAGGAAAAAATTTTGTAATCTATGTTACATATTTTCTATTTGTATATTTTATTTTGTACTATCTTTAAATCTTCTCACTTCTATAATCCGCTACTCTTCATCAATTTCTATACCGTATACTTCCATAAGCTTTTTAGCTACACCATTTCTCGAATTACTTGTTACAATTTCCAAATCCGGCAGGGCCTCCTTTAAAGTATAGTGGGCATTTTTCATAATACATCCTTTTTTAGCTTCCTTCAGCATTTCATAGTCATTAAATCCATCTCCAAATGCAATGACATCATCTAAAGTAAATCCTTCCATATCGCAAAGTTTTTTTACGGCTATTGCTTTATTTACATTCATATCAAATATTTCAAGGCACTCAGGATGTGTAAATGCAACGTTTACCTTTCCTTCTGTTTTTTCAAGTATAATTTTTTCAAGCTTCAGAAGTTCTTTTCTTGGGCCTATATAGTAAATTTTTGTTATATTTCTTTTTCTCAGTTCCTCAATAGGCTTTATTTCAGATGTAAAATGCGGCTCTTCCTTAAACGGATTAACCTTTCTTTCCTCTGTTGTCAGAAACCATCTGTTGTCACTGTATACATTTATGTGTATTAAATCTGATACTGCCATATAATCTATATCAAGAACTATATTTTTTGATTCTTCATCTAAATCGTCCCTATATATTTCATTTCCGTCAACATCGTTTATAACTCCTCCATTTGCTGAAATAAGAGGTATTTTTATACCTATCGACTCCATAATTCTTTTTGCATCAGGATATGCCCTCCCTGTAGCAATATAAAATTTTATTCCTCTATTATGTAATTCCCTTATAACTTTTTTTGATAATTCAGACACTTCCTGATCTGAGTTAAGTAGAGTACCATCAAGATCACTTACTACAACTTTATACATTTCTTTATTATATGTGGCTCATCTCCTTTAAAACATTTTTCTTTTTTGGGATGTTCCCATACATCCTCCTTCCTATCTAATATTTACTACCTATTTTATGTATATTATCTTAAATATTTTCAACAAAGTCAATACTAAACTTTTTCTTATTTTTCTTAAGTTTAACAAAGTAAACGTAAACATAATTCCAAATGACTTATAAGTCATTTAGTGTAAAATCTAGTTATATTTGAAATGGAAGTTAATTTCATATTTCAAATAAATTTAAAAAAGGAAGTTACACTTAAAAGGATAGGTGAGTTATTATGAAAAAAACATTATTAGGATTATTTTTAGTATTAGGAGCGGCTTCATTCTCTAACAATAAAATAGAAGTAAAAGGAGCTTACGATTTAGGAGGAAAATATCATTTTGAAAAATCTTCTGCCAAAGGTAAGGCAAATGCGATGGAAGCTGGAGCTGAATACAGATATGAAGTTACTCCAGGATTGGAACTTGGTGGAGGAGTAGCGTATCAGGCACATAAAGATTTAAAAGAGTATAAAGCAGATATGTATGATTCTGTACCAGTTTATGCAACTGCAAAATATACTTTTGATACATCAGCTCCTGTAAAACCTTATGTAAAAGGAGATCTTGGATACTCAATCAATACTGATAAAGCAAAAGACGGAGTATACTATGGTGTAGGTGCTGGACTTAACATAAGCGACAACTTTAACGTTGATGTAATGTATAAAGAAAACAAAGGTAAATATGAAGTAGGAACGACAGATTATAAAGCAGACTACAGAAGAGTTGCTCTTGGTGTAGGTTATAATTTCAACTTAGGTAAATAATATTAGGAATATATTTTAAATTTTGATTTTGATTTTAGCGACCAACTAATTCTAATAGTTTATAATTTTTTTGAAGGAATGTCTTTACGGCATTCCTATTTTAAATATATACCACATTTATTCTAGTATTTATAATACATATTTTATTTTAATTTTTAAATGTGCTATAATTGGTATCACGATAATTCTTGTAAATGAAAATATATTCAATTTCTATCATTTTACTCAGAATTATAAAATCTCATTATAAAAATTTTTATTTAATAAAGGAAAGGATGAAAAGATGAAAAAAATTCTATTATGTGTCGCAATGCTGGCTATGTTTGTTGTCAGTTGTGGTGGCGGAAAAAGTGCTAAAGAAAAGGATGTTATAAAGGTTGGGGTTATTGGACCATTAACTGGAAACCTTGCTCAATACGGAACAAGTTCCATCAACGGATTCAAACTTAAAGTTAAGGAAATAAACGAAGCCGGAGGAATTAATGGTAAAAAGATTGAAGTTGTAGAAGCAGACAGTAAAGGGGATGTACAGGAAGCAATTAACGCTTTTAAAAAGATGGTATCTCAGGATAAAATTGATATTTTCGTAGGAGAAGTTACATCAGGACCATCTCTTGCAATTGCACCATTAGCTCAACAGGCTAAAATACCTATGATTACTTCAACTAGTACTGCATTTGATGTTACAAAGGATAAGGATTTCGTATTCAGAACAACATTTACAGATCCTTACCAAGGAGTAGTTGCCGCAAAATATGCAAAATCTAAAAACTTTAAAAACGTTACAATTTTAACTAATACAGGTAGTGATTATTCTGTTGGATTGGCAAATGCCTTCAAAGAACAGGCCGCTAAAGAAGGAATTCAAGTTAAGGAAGAACAGTATACTGCTGATGATAAAGACTTCAGAGCTCTTCTTACTAAAATAAAAGGTTCTAACCCTGAAGTAATTTTTGTACCTGATTATTACAACACTATCGGATTAATTTTAACACAAGCTAAAGAATTAGGAATAAATGCTCAATTCTTAGGTGGAGACGGATGGGACGGAATCCAGCAGGACTTTGGACAAGTTGCAAATGGTGCTCTTTTTGCCAGCCAGTTTGCTCCAGATGATCCTTCTGAAACTGTTCAGAAATTCATAGCCGCTTATAAAAAAGAATACAAAATAGATCCTATAATTTTTGCAGCTTTAGGATATGATACAGGAACTATTTTAGAAACAGCACTGAAAAGTGTTTCTGACTTATCTTCAAAAGAAGCTATAAGAGATGCTATTAAAAACTTCAGTGGTGAAAATCTTGTTACAGGTTCATTGAAATTTGACCAAAATAGAAACCCTGAAAAGAAAGTTACTTTCATTGAAGTAAAAGATGGAAAACTTACATTAAAAGAAAAATTCTAGAAAATAAATCATTTCAAATTACAGCTGTTAGGGGAAATATTCTTCTAGCAGCTTTTGAACTTTTTTATCTTTTTAAAAATAAATTAGAATTTAAACATATAAATATAAAGTGATATGAGGAGTTTTAAATATGTTAAAGAGTTTTATAGAACAGACGATTAACGGACTTCAGACCGGTAGTATATACGCCCTTATAGCATTGGGATATACAATGGTCTATGGTATCGTTAAACTTATAAATTTTGCCCACGGTGATATACTGATGGTTGGAGCTTATGCCACACTTATAGCTGTATCACATGGAATGCCTCTAATTGTTGCTATTGTTTTATCAATGATTTTATGTGCATTTTTGGGAGTAGTAATTGATTTTCTGGCTTACAGGCCTATTAGAAAAGCACCTAAGATTTCAGCATTGATAACTGCTATTGGGATGAGCTTCCTTCTGGAAAGTCTGGCACTTATAATATTCGGTGCAAACCCAAGAGTTATTGATCAGAAGTATATACCTGCTTTTCTGTCAAATAATAATAAAATCAGTATAGGATTTTTAAGTATAAGTATGCTTACAATATTTGTAATAGTTGTTACTTTAATATGCATGATAGCATTAAATCTGTTTATTAAAAATACAAAGCTTGGAAAAGCTACAAGGGCAGTATCTCAGGATACAGGTGCCGCTCAGCTTATGGGTATAAATGTAAATAAAACAATTGCCATCACTTTTGCAATAGGTTCAGGACTTGGAGCTTTAGGTGGAGCTTTATATGCCATCGTCTATCCTCAGATTGAACCTTACATGGGAATGCTTCCAGGACTTAAGGCATTTATAGCCGCAGTATTTGGAGGAATAGGAAGTATCCCTGGTGCAATGGTTGGTGGATACGTGTTAGGTCTGCTTGAAGCATATGTAAAAGGATCTTCCCTTACAACATGGGCAAACCCAATTGTTTTCGGTGTATTGATTTTAATATTAATTTTCAGACCAAATGGATTATTTGGAAAAAATGTTAAAGAAAAAGTGTAAGGAGGGAAAGGAGGAAATATGGAAAATAACGCTAATAGCAGTAATCAGACTGTAAAAACAGAAAATACTGAATATAAATGGCAGAAACTAAATTATTTTAATAAATTCAAAATTAAAAATTACATACTTACTTTTGTGTCAATAATTGCTCTATATATTGTATTAAGCCTGACATTTGATCCTACCGATCTTTTCAGCTACACAAGTGGAATTTATGTAAACATACTAATTTATATATTATTTGCAGTGAGTCTTAATATAACTGTTGGACTTATGGGACAGCTGAATCTGGGACAGGCTGGATTTATAGCAATTGGAGGATATTCAGCCGCATATATTTCAAAAATATTAGTAAACTATAATCTTCCGCCAGTAGTACAGTTAATTCTTGTATCTTTATTTGGTGGACTAGTTGCAGCTTTGTTTGGATTCTTAGTTGGTGCAAGTACACTGAGATTAAGAGGGGACTATCTTGCAATTATAACTCTGGCATTTGGAGAAATTGTAAAATATATTGTACAAAACCTTGATTTCTTAGGTGGAGCTACTGGACTGAATAACATTCCTAGAATTATAGATTTCTCAAATTCTTATTTCATAGTAGTTATTTCAATTATTATAATTGCAATGGCAATGACTTCAAGAAAAGGAAAAGAAATACTCTCAATTAGGGAAAATGAAATTGCGGCTGAAAATATCGGAATGAGGTTAAATAGAATAAAACTTTATGGATTTGCATTTTCAGCATTTTTTGCAGGAGTTGGAGGTTCGTTATTTGCACATAATGTTGGTATTTTAAAACCTGATAAATTTGGATTCCTGTTCTCAATAGAAATTTTAGTTATGGTGGTTCTTGGAGGACTTGGAAGTATTACAGGAGCAATACTTGCAGCTATACTTCTAACTTCATTAAATGAAGTTTTAAGAGATGTTTCACAGTTTAGATATTTAGTTTATGCAATTATTCTAATTGCCCTGATGATTTTCAGACCTACAGGAATTTTTGGTACAAAGGAATTTACTTTTGCAGGAACTAAACGTCGGCTGAACCGGATACGGAATTATAGAAATAACAAGGCTGAAAGTAAAAAAAGCTAAAGTAAAATATAAATGAAGAAAAATAGGAGATTGATATGTCATTATTAAAAACGACAAATTTAGGAATATCTTTTGGCGGACTTCGAGCCGTTGATGATGTAAATATGGAAATTAAAGATGGCGAACTTATTGGTCTTATTGGACCAAACGGTGCTGGTAAAACAACAATCTTTAACTTATTGACAGGGGTTTATAAACCTACAGATGGAGATATTTCCCTAAACGGTATTAGTATAAATAAAAAAAATACTCCTCAAATAGTGGCTTTAGGAGTTGCCAGAACATTTCAGAATATAAGGCTGTTTAAAAATTTATCTGTACTTGATAATGTAAAAATGGCATTAAATAGCAGCATGAAGTACAATACTTTTGAGGCAATTTTCAGACTTCCAAGATTCTGGAAGGAAGAAAAGGAAATTACAGACAAAGCATTAGATTTACTGGATATTTTTGATATGGCTGAAATGGCTAATGTTATATCAGGAAATCTATCTTACGGACAGCAGAGAAAACTTGAAATAGCAAGAGCTCTTGCTACAAATCCGAAACTGCTTCTGCTGGATGAACCTGCGGCCGGAATGAACCCAAATGAAACAAAGGAACTTATGAATACAATAAGTTTTATAAGAAATAAATTTAACATAGCAATTCTTTTAATCGAGCACGATATGGATTTGGTTATGGGAATATGCGAAAGATTGTATGTACTGAATTTTGGAAAGGTTATCGCTTCAGGACTTCCTGATGAAATTCAGAATAACAAGGAAGTTATAGCCGCTTACCTTGGAGAATAAAAAATTAAATAAAAAAGGAGAATTTTGTGGATATTTTAAATGTAAATGATTTAAATGTTTACTATGGTGGAATTCATGCCATAAAAAATATTTCATTTAATATAAAAAAAGGGGAAATAGTTTCCCTTATCGGTGCAAATGGTGCCGGAAAAACATCTACATTACATGCTATTTCCGGTCTTGTGCCTATAAAATCAGGAGAAATTTCTCTAAATGGAGAAAATGTAACCAATATTGAAGCACACAAACTTGTCAGCCTTGGAATGGCTCACGTTCCTGAAGGACGTAGAATTTTTACTGAACTGACTGTCCTTGAAAATCTGGAAATGGGTGCCTATACAAGAAACGATACTGAACAGATAAAGGAAGATATTAATCATATGTTTACACTGTTTCCTAGACTTGCTGAACGTAAAAAACAGCTTGCTGGAACAATGAGTGGAGGAGAACAGCAGATGCTTGCAATGGCAAGAGCTTTAATGTCAAGCCCTTCACTACTTCTACTTGATGAACCTTCAATGGGACTTGCTCCATTGCTTGTTCAGGAAATTTTCAATATTATTGAAAGAATTAATAAGGAAGAAAATGTAACTGTCCTTCTTGTTGAACAGAATGCAAATATGGCTTTATCAATAGCAGATAGAGGATATGTCCTTGAAACAGGAAAAATAATTCTTGAAGGAACAGGAAAAGAACTTCTTTCCAACCCTGAAATTAAGAAAGCTTATTTAGGTGGATAATATTTTCTAAAAAAAGATTATCTCAAAAAAATTGAAATGTAAAGTGAAAAACTATATTTTTGAATTATTTAAAATTTTACAATATAAAACAGGAAATAAAATTAGGAAAAGTCATCTGTTCGAGCCTTTAGGCAAGTTTTTGACTTTTCCTTAATGAATGACTGTTTTATATAAGTAAAATTTTAATAAATGAAGAAATATAGTTTTTTCTATTATATTTACATTTTTAATATTTTGAGACAGCTTTTTTTATTTTAATATTTTTATTTTCTACTTAACTTCACTTTCTTTTATTGATTTTACATTTAAAGTTCTTCCGTCAGAAGATGTAGGTATTTTAATACTTCCATCTTTTAATTTTTCTGCAAGCTTTGGTAATAAAGGATTATTGAAGTTATATTTTACTATTTCCCAGTTATTATCAAGCTGAGGAGTTACTTTTCCACCTTTTTCTTCAGTAATGTACTTTATAATAAGATCTCTCATTCTTCCACCATCTTGTAATTCATCATAAGAATCGTAATATTTGTCTGCATCAGTTACCAGTTTTAAATTAGACAGTGTCCCAAATCTATAATTATTTATAGCTAATTTATATGTCGCCTTAGGATCAATAGGCTTTCCATTTATTGTAGGATTTATAATTCTTTGTCCTGCAGGTTTTGTAGGATCTACTTTATAGTTAACTCCAGCAAACATATCGAAGTTGTACCCTCTTATGTTTTCATTAAAGCTTATTGTTAAATCTCCCGGCTGTAACTGATTATAGAAACTGTAAGACCATTCCATATATTTAAGAAGATTTTCTCCTGTAATATTTACACCTATTAAAGTATTTGTAAATTTATAGATAAATGCCACATCTTTTCTTTTAAAGGGCCCTTTTACAAGGTTTGAATTAAAGTTAAATAATGCCGCTGCTGAAACATCTGCTTTTGCATAATGTTTCTGTACTGCATTTATAAGCTGTATTACTGGTGTTTCTTTTAATGTAGCTGTAGGCATTGAAGTTATTTTTGAATCTCCTGTCACAAAATCAGGTCTTTCAATAAATGTTTCAGTAACTTCTCCAACAACTTCATTTGCATATTCTTTTGATTTTTTATCTACATAAGCATATTTTTCAGCTATTTCCTTATCTTCAGGAACATCTTTAGTAGAAATGTTCTCAGTTGTTACTGTTTTTTTCTTTGTTTCTGTATTATAAGTTACAACCCCTTTTGCCACATAAACTCCGTAGGCTCCAGGTTCTATTGTTTTAACTCCATCTACATCTGTATTATAGACAGCATGTTCATGTCCAGCAAAAATTATATCAAACTGAGGAAATTTTTTTGCTGCTTCCATTATTCCAACTCCACCTTTTTCATCTTCTCTTCCTAAGTGGAAAGACCCTATAAGAACATCATATTTCCCTTCAAGTTCTTTTAAAGTAGCTGATAATGCTTCTTCAGGACCTAAAAACTTAAGATCTTCAAAATGCTCAGGAGTTGAAGCTTCCCATATAGGTATATGAGGTACAAGGTATCCAACAATGGCAACTCTTACACCATCTATTTTTTTAATTACATATGGTTTTACAAAAGGTTTATTGTTACTTTTCTTGATTACATTTGATGCAAGGACAGTTCCTTTAAATCCTTTTATATTTCTTTCAAGGAAAGCCTTTTCAAAATTGAATTCATGATTTCCCAATACAAAGACATCGTATTTTAAATCATTCAATGTTCTCATTAAAGGATGAACGGCTTCATCATTAAATAATTCAGCACTGTTATCCTGTAGTAAATCCCCATTGTCTATTACAATTACATTTTTATTTTCTTTTCTCTGTTGCTTAAGAATAGTGGCAACTCTTGTTAACCCGTTATTATCCTTTTGCTCACCTATTGCATAATCATAGGAGAAAAGCCTTCCATGTATGTCCGATGTTTCTAAAAATACTATTTTTACTTCCTTTCCAAATATTGCAAAAGTTAAAAGTAAAAATATGCCCCATAACCATTTTTTCATCTCTGATCACTTCCTTCTCTATATTAAATTTTATTATTACTAAATATTTTTTAGTTCACTGGATAAACAAACTAATCCTAATATATTATATCATTTGTAGGATATGTTTCGTTTTCTTCAAAAATTTTTCTTATTTCATTTTCATGACTGTCTTCCTTTAAAAAGAATTCTTCACTATAAAAAGAATAAAATTCCAGTTCACGTAAATCAACTACTTTCTTCATGACCATATATGTATCTTTTGAATCAGGAAAATATATATACATTCTATAATTATAATTTCTAGGAGCAAAATCATAATCCCTGTCATTTAAGTTAAGCGGTAAAAGTTTTTTTACATCCCTTTCAAATTTATCAATATAGTCAAATAGCAGTTCATATGTCATTGTTTTCTTTTCTTTTTCATTATAAACCAACCCGATTTCAATATTTTCAGAATGGCCATCCTTATTTAACATTTGATAGACCATCTTATCGTTTTCTGAATCACAGTAAATCCTATTTCCTAATTTTTTACTTTCTATCAGTTCTATCATTTTCTTTTCATAATAGGTAGGCTTGTTAGAAATCCATTTACATGCTGCTGAAAAATTAATTCCACATATTGCCATGCTTAATAAAAATATTATTTTTTTCATAACTTGTCTCCTTTGCACTTTTTAATTTAAAAATCATCAAAACTGATCATAGCTGTCGCCCTTCCTGATTTTTTTCCTTCCCTTCTATGTGAGTAAAACTTTTCATTCCACGTATTTTCCTGTGAAACTACTAAATTTTCTTCTTTTATTCCTAATTTTAATGCCATTATTCTGTTAAAAAGTGTATTATCAAAATGATATTTACCTGTTTTTTCGTTGATTTTAAAAGATTGTTTTACCAGTTCACTTTCTTTTCCAAATTTTTCAGCAAAATTTTCATAAAAATCATTTCCTACTTCATAATTTTCCTGCTGTATTCCTATTCCCAAGCCCATCAGAACATTTTCAGGCTCTGTTCCAAATGATTCCTTCATTACTTCAAGACCATTTTTCATTATTTCCTTAAAACTTCCCGGCCATCCGGAATGCCACACACCAATTGCCTTATTTTCCTTATCATACACGAATATAGGCAGACAGTCTGCATAAAAGGTAAATAGCACTATATCCTTCCTTTCTGTTACAAAACCGTCTATTTCCCTGTATACATACTCTTCCGTATTTTTAGATATAACTTTAACATTATTTGTATGTGTCTGAAATGACATTACAGGAATTCTCCTATTAAGATTCAAATTTTCCAGAAGTCTATTTCTATTCTTTTCCTGTGTCCCTTCCTTCTGCCCTTCCATTCCACAGTAATCTGACATGTTTCCGGCATTTTTTTTACTGTAAATAGCTTTTATTCCGTAATTTTCAAATTCTTCGATATAAAAATGATCTTCTTTTTCTTTAAACATTCAGCCACCCCGCTTTCCAAAATAATCTGTTAAATCCATCAATATTCTGTTACTGTCAAAATTTTCAATTATTATTTCTTTTGCCTGAGTAATATAATCCTCTAATATTTCCTTTGATTTTTCCAGTCCAAACAGACTGGGATAAGTTGTTTTTTCATTTTTTTCATCATTTGATTCTTTTCCTGTTTCAGAAAAGTCTCCTTCGATATCTAAAATATCATCCTTTATTTGATATGCAATTCCTATAAGTTTTGAATACTGTACTAATTTTTCCCTTTTATCCTCTTCAATATCAAGTGCTATAAGCGGAAGTTCAATAGCAGCTGTTAACAGCTTCCCTGTCTTATGTGCATGAATATATTTCAATGTTTCAAATGAAACCTTCACATGCTCAGATTTCATATCTACAAACTGGCCACCTGCCATACCATAAAAACCTGAATATTCTGACAACTTTGCTATAATCTTCACTTTATTTGAATCAGAAACAGCCGAAGAATTGGCAACTATATTAAATGCCTCTGTGAGAAGTACATCTCCCACCAGAATTCCTTCAGCTTCTCCATATTTTACATGAGTTGTAAGTTTTCCCCTTCTATACATGTCATTATCCATGGCAGGAAGGTCATCATGTACAAGGGAATAACAATGAATAAATTCCAGTGCGCAGGCAATATCTTCTATGGCTTCATATTTTTTCCCAAACAAATCACACATCATATACATCAGTATAGGACGTAATCTCTTCCCACCATTCATGACTGCATATTTCATTGCTTCTGAATACAGTTCAGGCTTTTCATACCTTTCCAGTATTTTCTGAAGATTCCTTTCAACAAGTTCTTTTTTCTCAGCTAAATATGCTTTTAACATTATTCTACCTCTTCAGTTTCAAGTTTTCCATTTTTTTCAAGAACTTTTAATACTTTTCCTTCCCCTACTTCCAACAATTTTTCTGAATCCTTTATAAGCTTTATTGCTTTTTCATATTCAGCAATAGAATCATCAAGGGATAATTCTTCATTTTCAAATTTTTCTAAAATTTTATCAATTTCAGAAATGTTTTCCTCATAAGTCTGTTTTTTTACAGCCATTTTTAACCTCCATTTTTCCTTTATTATTTATATTTTCCAATTTAAAATCATATTGATAGCTACACTACTGTTTCTATAATGATAACTTATAAAAAGTCACTATTTTCTTATTGTAGTCCCTCTCATCATATTTTACAAGATTTCCAACTGTATCTTTTGATTTTTCATATACGCTGTGTTCAGAAATTATAATTCCATCTTCAGCCAGAATTTCACTTTCTGATATTTTTTCAAGCGTTTTTTCAGTAATATTTTCCTTATATGGAGGATCTAGAAATATAACATCAAACTTTTCATTTTTTCTTCCTAATATTTCAACGGCACGAAACACATCATTTTTATATGCTCTGCATTTCCCGTCTAATTTTAGGTCATTTACATTTTCGATGATAATTCTCAATGCCTCCTTATCCTGTTCTATCATGACAGCTCTTTCAGCTCCCCTGCTTAAGGCTTCGATAGCCATATTTCCAGTTCCTGAATATAAATCAAGAAATCTTGCATCTGTTATTTTATCTCCAATTATACTGAAGATTGCTTCTTTTATACGTTCAAGTGTAGGACGTGTTTCCTTCCCTTCCCTTGATTTTATTTTTCTATTTTTTAATGTTCCTGAAGTTATTCTCATTTCAATCCTTTTATTTTCTAGTTTTTATATAATTAATTTTATAAATTATTTTCCAGCTATTTAAATTTTATCACAAGTTTTTCATCTAAATTCACATTTGAAACCAGTAATTCATAATGTTCCTTATCTGATTTCTTTCCTGTTAAATTTTTAAACTCATAATCTCTATAAACTATACTGTCTATTTTTCTGCCAGATTTGTTATACACATTTATATAAAGTATCTCCACCTTGTTCTTTTCTGAAAAATTACTTACAAGGTCAAAACTGTACACAAATTTCTTTGTTCTATTAAATCCTGTATTCTGTAAGTCGTAGTATACTCCTAGTTTTCCCTCTTCTTTAGACGGTATAGTTTTAGAAATTGCAAACCATTCCCTCTGGATATTTCCTGCAGACTGGTTTTCATATATATTTTCATCAAATTTTATTACAGCTCTCAAATTTTGTGATTTTTTATAATCTGAATAAAATTTTATATTTTTTATATATTTTCCCTTGTTGTTTTTATTACTGTTATTAGGATCTTTGTTGTCATTTTCCCTGGTCTGATCAAGCCAGAACATAAATGTTGATTTTATATTATATTCTCCAAGATTTGAAAAAGTATACATACTTTCAACCTTTATAGTGCTATCTTTTTCTATAGTAATATTTAAATCCTCCCTTTTTATTAAAAGAGGTTCCGGTCTTACGATTTTTATATTCCCAACTGCCATAAAATTATCTTCTGCAGTAAGAACAATACTGAATATTAAAAAAATCATTATAAAAATCTGTTTAAAATATTTTTTCAGCATAAATATCCTTTACTTAAAAATTTAATATATAAACATTGAATCTCCAAAGCTGTAAAATCTGTATTTTTCCTTTATTGCTTCATGATAAGCGTTAAATACAGTTTCCTTTCCTCCAAATGCTGATATTAGCATTATTAAAGTAGATTTTGGTAAATGAAAATTAGTAATTATCGCATCTACTACTTTAAACTTATAATCACCGTAAATAAATATACTAGTTTCACTTTCTCCTGAAATAAGCTTTCCATCTGTATCAACAGAAGATTCAAGAGTTCTTACAGAAGTAGTTCCCACTGCTATGACTCTGTTTCCTTTTTTCTTTGCATCATTTACAATTTTAACTGTTTCTTCCGGTACTTTATATTTTTCGCTGTGCATTTTATGTTCCAGTATATTTTCAGTCTGAACCGGTCTGAAGGTTCCAAGTCCCACATCCAGAAATACTTCAGCTATAATTACACCCTTTTCCTTTATTTTTTCAAGCAGTTCTTCTGTAAAATGAAGACCTGCTGTAGGTGCAGCTACTGATTCCCCTTCTTTTGCATAAACTGTCTGATATCTGCTCCTGTCCTCCAGTTTTTCTGATATATATGGTGGAACAGGCATTTCTCCCAGTTTATCAAGTATTTCCTCAAAATTTCCCTGAAAACTGAATTTTAAAACTCTATTTCCATCTTCTTTTATTTCAACTAGCTCAGCTTCCAGCAATCCTTCAGAAAATATTATTTTCTGACCCATTTTTAATCTTTTGGCAGGTTTTAATAAAACCTCCCATGTATATAAATCATATCTTTTTAACAGGAAACATTCCAATACTGTTCCGTTTTCCTTATGACCATATAGTCTGGCAGGTATTACTTTCGTCCTATTTAATACAAGGACATCATCTTTTTTCAAATAATCTATTATATTATAAAATCTTTTATGTTCGATTTCTTTTTTCTCTTTATTTAAAACTAATAATTTTGAATGATCCCGAGGATTTACAGCATGTTGTGCTATTAGCTCCTCGGGTAATTCAAAATCAAATTCCTGAATATTCATCTTACCTCTTTTTCAATTTTTTTATTTTCCGCTTATATCTGCTGTAATAGTTCCACCATTTGCAATTTCAAATGTTTTATAGGTATCAACCCTGTTGTACCATCCCTTCAGCCACTGGCTCTCATCCCTAGGAGCATTTTGCACCCTTCTTGTCAGTACATACTTAGCTGAATTACTAAATTCAACTAAGGCATCATGGCCTATAGATGTTCCCTTCATATTTTCAAGAACCTGTTTCAATCCCCATGCCTGATTATTGTATGCGGCTACTCCTTTAAGCCCTTCACCTTTAAAGTTTACATAATCTATTAGGGCATAAAGTCCATTTGGAGATTTTACCATTCTATAAAACTGATTTCTCAGATTTTCCTTATCACTTGCCACTTCCAACATTTTATCCAGTGACTTCTGCAATCTTTCATAAATGAACATTACCTGAAGATCCCTTGTACTGTCAAAGAAATTAATCAGTTCGTTAATATCCTTATCTCCTCTTTCTTTCTTTGCAATCAGTTCTGCTCTGCTGCTCCATGGTGAATGTATATTTTCTTCAAGTATTTTAGGCAATTTAACACCTTTTGACCTATAGAAGGAAACCATATCTGGAAAACTTTCTCCAAATACTCCACCACCACTTGCTTTAAACCAGATGAAATGCCCTATTCCTAAAGAAGGGAAACTTTCTCCTGCATTCCAGTGAACAAGTTTATCCCTTGATCCACCTGTTTCATTTTGGAATATTCTGTCAGCAATTGACATTAGCTGTTCCCTGCTCATATTCAATGCCAAAGTATCTTTACCCATATTTTTTTCATTTTTATCCATTTCAAATGACATTTTCTGAGTTTTTCTATTTGCACTGAATTCCTTTTCTGAAGGTCTTGATACAACTCCTTTATTACTGTCCTTCATACTCATCAGATCATAATTCTGATTGTTATACTGCTGTTTTATCAGCTTTTCTATTTCACTGTTTTTATTTCCCGCAGTACTGCTTGCATATCCTGCATATGACAGTACTAAAGCGGAAGCCATCAACATTCCTATTTTTTTCGCTTCTTTTATTATACTCATATTTTTTCTCCTGCTATCTCCTTAAATTTCAAAATAAAGCTTACACTTCATTTTTTACTATTTGTTTTTGTCCTACTATTACTCTATCATTGTTTTGCATATCTTTTATAATATTTACATTTTTAAATCCGGCTTTTTTTACTATTTCTTTTACTGTTTCACCTTGTCTGTAGCCTATTTCAAATAGTAAATATCCGTTATCCTGTAAATAATCCATTCCATTTCTACAAATTTCACAGTAGAAAAACAGTCCGTTATTTTCTGCAAATAATGCCTCATTAGGCTCATGCAATAAAGTATCCTCTGACATAACTCCTATCTCATTATCGGATATATACGGCGGATTAGATATTATCATATCAAATTTTCTGTATTCTATATTTTCAAATAAATCAGATTTGAAAAACTTAACATTCCCTACATTCAATAACTCCTTATTTTTTTCAGATATCTCAAGTGCTTTCTCAGAAATATCTGTTCCCATAACTTTTGATTCCGGGATTTCTAGAGCCATTGTCAAACCTATGACTCCACTTCCTGTCCCAATGTCAAGGATTTTAGGATTTTGAATTTTATCTTTTTTCAGTATTCTTATTGCCTCCTCAACAAGTACTTCTGTATCCTGTCTTGGAATTAGAACTCCTTTATTCACATAAAACTTTCTTCCGTAAAATTCCTGTTCATTTAACAGATACTGGAGGGGAAACTTTTCTTTCCCGATTTTCTGGATATAGTTACGTATCTTATCTAATTTATCTTTTTCCACTTCAGTTTTATACAAGGTAAAAAGGAGCATCCTGTCAACATTCAGTACATGGGAAAAAATAATTTCCGTTATTAATTTTGCTTCACTTATATTATTCTTTTCCAGATAAACAATACTTTTGTCTATTAGTGATTTCAAATTGTCATTTCCATTTTCCTTTTCAGAAACATTGAAATCTGTATTCTCGCTGTCTCCCTGTATAATACCATTTAGTTTTTCCCTTATTTTCTGCATTTCTTCCTCAGAAAGAATTCTCTCAAAGTTTGCATAGAGCATTATCCTCTGCATATTCAATACTTCTGAAAAAACTTTTTCCGCTGTTATTCTTGCATTTTCTATTTTTTTCTTTTCCAAATAATTAACCGATTTATTCAATATATCGAGCAAATTATTCATTATCACCAACAGCTTTCAGCAATTCAGCCTGATCATAAGCAATCAGTGCATCTATCATTTCATCAAGATCTCCATCAAGGACTGCATCAAGTCTGTGTAATGTCAGCTTGATTCTGTGGTCTGTGACTCTTCCCTGAGGGAAGTTGTATGTTCTTATTTTTTCAGATCTGTCACCGCTTCCAACCTGTGATCTTCTTTCACTTTCAACTTCTCTTCTCTGTTTTTCATATTCCATTTCATATAACTTGGAAGCAAGGACTTTCATAGCTGCTTCCCTGTTTTTTATCTGTGATCTTCCATCCTGTGAAGTAACTACAATCCCAGTAGGCAAGTGCGTTATTCTGACTGCAGAATCTGTAGTATTTACGTGCTGTCCACCTGCACCACTTGATCTGTATGTGTCAATTTTCAAGTCACTTTGATTTATTTCTACTTCACTTACATCTTCTATTTCCGGTAAAACTGCAACAGTTATTGTAGAGGTATGAATTCTTCCTGACGCTTCTGTCGCCGGAACTCTCTGTACTCTATGCACACCACTTTCAAACTTCAGTCTGGAATAAGCTCCATGTCCTTTTATAAGGAAAGTAACTTCTTTAAGTCCACCGACTCCTATTTCGTTTTTGTCTATTATTTCAGTCTTCCATCTGTTTCTTTCAGCGTATCTTGTGAACATTCTGAATACATCTGCAGCAAATAACGCGGCTTCATCTCCACCTGCTCCTGCTCTTATTTCCATAATAACGTTTTTATCGTCGTTAGGATCTTTTGGTAAAAGCAGAATCTTCAGTTCTTCTTCAAGTACCGGAATTTCTTCATCAATAGTGTGAATTTCCTCCAGCATCATCTCCTTCATTTCAGAGTCTTTTTCTGTCTTCAGATCCTCCTTTAAAGTCTCAACTTCTTCTTTTTTTGCTTTATAGTATGTATACTTCTTAACAACTTCATCAATGCTGTTTAAGGCCTTATTGTACTCCATTATTTTCTTAGGGTCTGAGATTACCTCCGGATCCATAAGTAATTTTGTAAGTTCTTCATGCTTTAAAACAACATCATCTAATTTCTGAAACATTTATTATTTACACTCCTATTTCTTTAGTTTTCTATACTTTTTTCGTTAATTATTATATCATATTTTTCTTTGTTTTTCAAATTTTTAAGCAAATTAAAAAAGGGTTTTCCAAAAAAAGAAAAGAATCTATCCTAACCATTATTTTTATTGGGTTTAAAACATACATCCATTTCTTTTTTCCAGTATACCCTTTTTCTATTGTAAATTTACAGTAAAATTAAACTTTACACTTCTAATACCTTAAAACTTTATTCCATTCAGCTACCCTATCTTTGTAAGTGTCCAAAATTTCATTTACATTTCCTTCAATTTCAACTTTTTCCATAACATCATTATTTGACAGTAATTTTACAACTTCAATATCAGCATCAGAAACAGTTTCACCAAAAATTGTATGATTGCCGTTCAGCCATTCTGTAGGAACTGTAGTTATGAAAAACTGGCTTCCATTTGTTCCAGGCCCTGCATTTGCCATTGCAAGCTTTCCAGGAACAGAAAAATTAAGTCCATTATTAACTTCATCTTCAAATCTGTATCCAGGTCCTCCCATTCCTGTACCTGTAGGATCTCCTCCCTGAGCCATGAAGTCTTCAATTACTCTATGAAACTTCAATCCATCATAGTATCCGTGCTTTACAAGGTTTACAAAACTCGCTACTGTTACCGGTGATTTTTCCGGCAACAGGTTTATGTTGATTACTCCTTTATTTGTAGTAAATTTTACTTTCATTTTTCTCCCTTCCTAAAGAAAAACTGTTTTTTCAAAACATTATCCTCAAAAAAACAGTTTCCTATAATTATTTTATTATTATTTAACTATTAATGTTGTTCCATCCATTTCAGCAGGTTTTTCCAATCCTAATAAATCTAACATTGTAGGTGTTATATCTGCTAATTTTCCATCTGTTCTTAATTTTGCATCCTTCATGTCGTTACTTATAAATATAAATGGTACAGGGTTTACAGTGTGGGCAGTGTAAGGTGCTTCTGTTTCAGGATCTACAAGCAGGTCAGCATTTCCGTGGTCAGCTGTTATTAATACTGCTCCGTCCATTTCCAATACTTTGTTTACAATCTGTCCTGTACAGTTGTCAACAGCTTGACATGCAGCTATTACCGCATCTACGACTCCAGTATGTCCAACCATGTCAGGGTTTGCAAAGTTCAATATTACAGTGTCAACTCCACCTTTATCTAATTCTTCAAGTAATCTGTCTTTTACTTTATAAGCACTCATTTCAGGCTGTAAATCATATGTTGCCACTTTAGGGGAATCTGAAAGTAGTCTTATTTCACCTTCGTAAGGCTGTTCAACTCCTCCATTGAAGAAGAATGTAACGTGTGCATATTTTTCTGTTTCTGCAGTTCTTACCTGTTTCAATCCAGCCTTTGATACAACTTCTCCAAATCCGTTTACTATTTTTTGTGGCGGATAAGCTACCGGTACATCAAATGTTGCATCATACTGTGCCATACATACAAAGTTTACTTTTGGATGTACTTTTCTGCTAAATCCTTTGAAATCTTCTTCAATTATTGCTCTTGTAAGCTGTCTTGCCCTGTCAGGTCTGAAGTTTGCAAATATTACTCCATCTCCATCCTTGATTAATCCAATTGGGTTTCCACCTTCAGTTACTTTTGTAGGTTTTACAAATTCATCAGTTACTCCTGCCGCATAAGATGTTTTTATTGCTTCATCTGATGAAGCTGCAGTTTCTCCAATTCCTGAGAATAGCGCATCATAAGCAAGTTCTATTCTATCCCAGTTATTATCCCTATCCATTCCATAGTATCTTCCTATAACTGAAGCCAATTTCCCTACACCTGTATCAGCTAAAGCTTTTTCCATTTCAGCAAGATAGTTTACTCCGCTTTCAGGTGGAGTATCTCTTCCGTCCATTAATGCATGAACGTAAACTTCTGTCAATCCTTTTTTCTTTGCCATGTCAACAAGGCCAATAATGTGATTTATATGTGAATGAACTCCTCCATCAGACATTAATCCCATTATGTGAAGTGCTTTACCGTTATCTTTTGTCTTGTTCATTACATCAGAAAGCGGTCCGTTTTCAAGTATAAGTCCTTCCCTTATTTCCTTTGTTATTTTTGGTAACAGCTGATATACTACTCTTCCAGCCCCAATATTTAAGTGTCCTACTTCAGAGTTACCAAACTGTCCTTCAGGCAGTCCTACAAATTCTCCATCTGCTCTCAATTCTGTAAATGGATACTCTTTTCTATATCTTTCGAAATTTACCGGATGTGCCATTCTAACTGCATCCACTTGTTCTGGGTGATGATTCATTCCCCAACCATCTAAAATGATTAAAACTACAGGTCTCTTTTTCATCTTTTTCATCCTTCCATTATTAAATATGTTTTTCAGATATATTATACTCATTTTTGCTTAATTTAGCAAGAAATTTAATAAGCTTTATTATAGCTTGCCTTCTAATTCAAAATTTTCCTTTTTCATATTTCATTTTTAGTTCTTTTCTGTGAAAAGCCATCACCTCTACCAGCTTCCACCGCCTCCTCCGCCGGAACCTCCTCCGGAACGGCTTCTACCACTTGAGAATCCACCTCCACTATGACTTCTTGAAGCCCTGAAATTTTCCTCTGATATTTTTTCATATGCTCTGTTGTATTCGCTGGATAATGACTTCGTTAAATCAGAATAATAGGAAGGCATATATACTCTGTTACTTACATAATTGCCTGATTCTTCAAAATTATTTAATCTTATTGATTTTTCCATTAATTTTATTGCTTCATTTTTAACTCCAAGTGCTACTGCATATGGCAATATTCCTTTAAAATATTCCACTAGTTCATCAACATCGTTAAACTTCTGTATTTTATTTTCTTCAGCAGTTTTAATATACATTTTCATACCTTTCAGGTATTCCTTTTCCCTAAGCCCTTTATCTGTATATTTTCCAATCACCATAAAATACACTACAAATAAAATCATATAACACAGTGCAAGTATAAACATTTCTGCTCCTAATTTTATTGAAAGCAGCAATGTTATTATCATAATTATGAAACACAATATTTTTTTATTCAAAATAATTATAAGATTTGCCAATGAAAAAAATACTGGAAGAAAAAATAATATTATTCTATAACCAAAAAATTGAAAAAAATATTTATTCGTAGGTGCAAAGGTTACAAACAGTAAAATTGGCACCGCCAGAAAAAAAGGTATCAGAAACATATAATTTTTTTGATATGTAACTTTACCATATCTGTCACTTAACAAGTTAAGTACTTTACTTCCTGATTTATACAGGTTTCTGCTGTCACTGAAAATTCCATCCTGTCCGGAACTTAATGCCTCAAGTACTATTCTTTCCTCTTCATACAGTTTTTCCTTTACTGTACCGTTTTCAGTTTCTACTTTAGTATATTTAACATTTTTCCCATTTCCTTCTTCATCTTCAGCTTTTATATAGCCTTTTGAAAGTAGTGACATTACTCCAACCGAAAGTATTTCCCTAGGTTCCTTTATTCCGTTTACATATGCCGCATACATGGCGGATATTCCCTTTGGAATGTTAAATTCGGGAATAATTGCCTTTTTAACAGGATCTTTTCCAAAAAATAGCCATGTTACAAAAGAATATATTGTTAAAAATAGTAAAACTAAAGGCCCTGTTATGAAAAAGGGATTTATTGTAAATAATATTTTTATTCTGTCTAAAAAAGTTGGCTTTATTTTATCTGTTTTTAAATTTAAAAGAAAAGTCAGCCCTGTATCCGGAGAAAACTCCTCTGTTGATTTAATAATTATTTTCCCATTGTCATCATGCATCTCATAATTATTCAACTCTTCTCCATAACTTCCTGTACTTACCTCTATTTTTTCAACCTCATCTTTTTCAATTTTCTGATTATTTTCAAAAGAAATTATTATATCTGCATTTTCAATCGGCACAGTCCAGAACTGCCCTATTGCATTATAATAAACCTGATATATATCTTTATTTTTAGAGATAGCATTATAAACAGTATAGTTAAATTCATATCTGCTGTTTTTTTCTACAGAATTGACATAAACACTTTCAGAACCTACCCTATATCTTATTCCTTCAAAAAACTTCTTTTTTGTATATTCCTCTGGTTGCCCATTTCTTTTTATAGAATTCATTTTTATAAAGGTTTTATCCATCTCAAAACCTAACTTTTTATAATTTAAAGGTATATCCCTGTAAATTCCATGTTTAAGTTTTTCATCAAATTCATAATCAATTATTTCATTTACTGTCAATGTTCCATTTTTATTAATCTGTATTGAAACTTCATAGTTTTTTATCTTTTCAGCATATATTGACATGGAACTAAATTGAAACATCAAAAAAAGTATGAAGAATATTTTAAAATAATTTATATTTTTATTATCTTTTAAATATTTCATTATACCTCCCAACAAGATGTAATTATAATTTTTTGAAAAAAGCCGGTATTTCTACCAGCTTCCTCCGCCTCCTCCACCGGAACCACCGCCGGAGAAGCCTCCACCACTTGAAAAGCCTCCTCCTCCGAAGCCACCAGAGCCTCCGTTTGCACTTTTCATGTCCTTAAATCTATCTTCCATTATTTTGTTATATGCATTGTTGTATCCTCTTGAAATTTCATTTGCCATAAAATGATTATTGTAGGAATTATAATAAACCCTTCTGTTTATGTCATAATATGTACTTTCATCAAAATTATACAGTTTTATCGCCTTCTGCATAAGTTTTATCGCTTCATTTTTCACTCCAAGAGCTACTGCGTAAGGTAAAATTCCTTTAAAATATGCTACCAGTTCATCTACATCGTTAAATTTCATAATCTGGTTTGCTTCAGCAGTTTTTATGTACATTTTCATTCCATCAAGATACTCTTTATTTCGTATACCTTCATTTGTATATTTTCCTATGAGTCTTGAATAAATGCTATACATAATGCAAATTACCAGCATAATAACTAATCCCGCCGTTCCTGTCAAAGCTCCAAAAACTATAGCCGCTACAAACATTATAAACATTGAAGACAGCGAATTCACTGAAAAAACCTTCTTTAAAACTGAAAACACAACTGTAATCGAACTGAAAAAAATTATTATTATAGGTATGATTAATCCCATGCTGTCCAATATATTTCCAAGTATGTCGTGCATTCCCATTCCTATTATTAAAACCATCATTATTCCTATAGCAAATGGAAATTTAAATAAATTGTTATCAATATAAATTTTTTTGTTATACCTTGTTTCCAATGTACTAAGAATTTTTTGTGCGGCTGTATAAAGTCCCTGTTCATTTTTAAATATATTCTTTTCATCATCTGAAAGAACAGAAAGCAGAGCTTTTTCTTCAGATGAAAGTTCAGAATTTCTTTCAGTATCCTTGGCAAGCCTGTACTTTACATTCTTTCCGTTTCCTTCTGCATCTTCTGCAGTCACATAATCTTTTGAAAGAAGTGACAGCATTCCTATTGTCAGCATTTCCTTCGGATCTCTCACACCCTTTATATATCCTGCATACATAGGCGAAATATTCTTTGGTATATTAAACTCAGGAATAATAGCCTTTCCTGCTGGATCTCTTCCAAACAGGAACCATGTTACAAATCCGTATATAGCCAGCATTAAAATTATTATAGGTCCCGCTACCATAAGAGGATCTGCATAATAAAGAACTTCCAGTTTATCAAGCCATGTAGGACTTATTTTATCTGTTTTTAAATTTAGCCTGAAACTCAGTCCGTTACGTGGTTCAAGAACTTCATTAGTCTTTATTTTTATAATACCGCTCTCCTGAACTATAGTATAATTTTTTCCAGTTTCTCCGTATTCACCTGTGTACACTTCCAGCTGCTGAACTTCATTTTCATCTACAGGCTGATTATTTTCAAAACTTATGCTCACATCTGCACTTTCTATGGGAACATTCCAGAACTGCCCTATTGGATTGAAATATACCTGATAGATTCCATCCTTTTCAAATATAGCATTGTATATTGTGTAATTAAACTCATATTTATTTATACCTGAATCCACATATCTGTCTTCAGAACCTACCCTGTAACTTACCCCTTCATAGGAAGTATCAGAAGTGTATTCTTCAGGTTCACCATTTCTTTTTACAGAATTCATCTTCACATGGGATTTATAAATATCTGTCCCACTTTTCTGAGAACGCAGAGGTATATCCCTATAAATTCCATGCTTAAGATCATTATCAAATTCATAATCTATTACTTCATTTACAGTCAATGTCCCATTTTTATTAATTTGTATTGAAACATCATATTTTTTTATTGCCTCAGCGATTAATAAACCGGCATTTAACAAAAACATCATAAAGATTACAGATAATGTCGTTAAAAATTTCTTCTGTCTTTGTTTTTTCATAAAAAGTCTCCTATTTTTTCCATACCACTTCCATGTAATGTAACTATAAAATACCAGTACACCCAGCATAGCTGCCAGTGTTATTATTCCTTCTATTTTTAAATGATACTCCATACAGTCCTTTCCGTTTTACTATAAAACTTCAAACTGTCCTCTTAATTTTCTGACATACTAGAACTTAACTTCAGGTGCTCTTTCAGCTCCTTCTGAAGCATTGAAAAATTCTGCCTTTTTAAATCCTAAAAATCCACCTATTATATTATTTGGGAAAGTTTCCACAAAAGTGTTTCTATCTCTAGCTGTACCATTGTAATATTTTCTTGAACTTTGGATTTCTGTTTCTATTTGAGACAGCTGTGACTGCAGGCTGAGGAAATTTTCATTTGCCTTTAGGTCAGGATAATTTTCCTGAAGCATCATTATTGATCTTAAAGTTTTTGTCATTTCATTTTCTATTTTCTGTATTTTTTCAATATTATCAATGTCTTTTGTATCTATTGACATCATCTGGCTTCTAAGTCTTACTACATTTTCCAATGTTTCCTTTTCATGTGTTGCATACCCTTTTACAGTATTTACAAGGTTAGGAATAAGATCCAGTCTTTTCTGAAGATAAACTTCTATTCCGCTCCATCCTTCCTCATTAAGGTTTTTCAATTTCACATATTTATTATAAATTCCTATTGCCATTAAAACTAAAACAGCTATAATTCCTAAAATAATTGCTATCATAATAACATCTCCTTCTCTTTTTATTTAAATATATTAATTTTTTTATTCTGAATCCTTTGTATATTCTTCCCATCTTTCAAATATAAAATCCACTAATTCTTCTTTTCCGGAATTTTTTAAAGCTGATGTAAAAAATACATCTTCATTATCAAATTGCAACTTTTTCTTAATTTCTTTAAGCTGCTTAAATTTCTCATTATTTGAAAGCTTGTCTGCCTTTGTAAAAACAATATAATACTCAACATCATAATGTTCCAGCCATTGAAGCATTTCAAGGTCATCCTTTGTCGGAACCCTACGTAAATCAAGCAGTAAAAATACCACCTTTTCCCTGTCTGACTTTAAATATGTTTCTATTGTTTTCCCCCAGTTTCTTTTAACTGCGTCAGGCACCTTCGCAAAACCATATCCTGGAAGATCTACAAAATGAATTTCATTATCAATCATAAAATAGTTTATAAGCTGTGTTCTTCCTGGAGTTTTACTAGTTCTTGCCAAACTTCTCCTATTTGTCAGCGAGTTTATAAGTGAGGATTTCCCAACATTTGACCTTCCTATAAAGGAAAATTCAATTCCATTAAACTCAGGATAATCCTTTTCCAGAACCGCCGACTTTACAAATTCCGCTTTTTTTATTTCCAAGTTTATCTCCTTTTATTTTTATTTTTTTAAAACCATACTTTAAATTCTTTTCTCGCATCATTCAATGAAGCATCTTCAGGTATAAAATACCATATTCCCTTTATCATTTTTCCATCACCTTTTATTTCGTGCTGTTCAAAATTAGTTTTATTAATCAGAATAGCCGGTAATGCCGAAATTCCTTTAATCGGATTAAATGATATATCCATTTTTTCCTGCATGTAGGAGTATACTCCCGGAACATATCCCCATCCTGCCGGAGATACTAATTTCTTTGCTATACTCTGCATTACCTGTCTCTGTCTTTCATCACGCTTGAAGGCGCTGTCTGTCTTTCTATGTCTTGTATATGCCAGTGCTCTTGCACCCTTTATATTATATTTTTCTCCCTCTTTAAATGTTTCATTATCCTGTGTGAATGAATGGTTTGCAACTATATCTACACCACCCATTATATCAGTCAGTGTAATAACATCATCAAATCTGAATACAACACTGTAATTTATTTTTGTATCAAGAAGTTCTTCCACCGCCTTTATTGTACACTCCTTTCCTCCAAAAGCATACGAGTGGTTTATTTTATCCACTTTTCCACCTTTTTCGCAAGGAACATCTGTATAAGTATCCCTAGGTATTGAAATCATTTTTATTTTTGCAAGAAGCGGTATAACCTTAATAACTATTATTGCATCACTTCTTGACCCCTTTATCTGCTGCCATGGCCTTGCATCACTTCCCAGTACAAGAACATTAAAAGGTACACTCAGCCATGCCAGTAATGCAAAAAGTAAAAGTAATATAATATTTTTTATTGTTTTCATGATTTTCTCCTTTTTTTAAGGATGTTTTTCATCCCATTTATCTTTTATTGTCTTTTTTGTTACTTGATTTTTCTTCCAGATTGTTTTCAGTCACTTGTAAATTTTCCAATAACTTCTTAAATTCCTAATTTTTTTATAAATTTTTCAATTTCCAGATCCAGCATTTCAGAATTTCCGTTATTTTCTATTATGTAGTTAGAAAGTTTACGTTTTTCATCCATGGACATCTGGGCATTTATTATTTCCTGAACTTCCCCTTCACTCCTTCCATCTCTTTTTAAAACCCTTTCAATCTGTGTTTTCCTATCGGCATAGACAAGCACCGTCATGTCAAATTCCTTCTCCAGCTTTACTTCAAAAAGAAGCTGAACTTCCACAAATACAGTCTTGTAATCTTTCCTTAATTCCTTTATCTGCCTTCTCATTTCTTCAATAATGGGAGGATGCATAATAGAGTTTAATACAGCTACCTTTTTTTCATCTTTGAATACTGTTTGCCGTAATTTATTTCTTGAAATACTCTTTTTCCCTGAAACTTCATTCTGTTCTTCCAGAATTTCATTTCCAAAATTTCTGACAAGTTCATCAATTACTTCAGGATATGCTATAACTTCCCTTGATATTATATCAAGATCTATTACAGGATATCCTCTTTCCCTCAGTTTTCTGCTAACTGTACTTTTCCCTGTTCCAATGCCTCCCGTCAATCCTATTACCATAAAAATCCTCTTTTCAGTTCGGTCATTTCAACACAGTATATTTTATATCTTTTCTTTAATCTTTGCAATATTTTTTTGATTTCTTACCTTTTATTTCCTGTATTTTAATCTGCCGGTAAAAATCAAAAAAGGGTACTTTTCATAAGAAAAGTAAAACATAATTTCAATTTTCTGATTTATCAGCTGTAAATTATATTCTCATCGATTCCTACTTAAATATCCCTTTTTTTATTTTTACTATCTTATAAATTTAGTTTACATTTCCTTCATTTCCAGAGCCCTAAGCAGTTTTTTGTTATTAAATGCTTTTCCACCACCTATAACTACTGATTCCAGAGGGTTAGTCGCTCTCTTAATCGTGATTTTAACTTCATCTTCTATAAGTTTATCAAGATTTTTTATTAGAGAACCTCCACCAGTAAGGATAATCCCGTTGTCAATTACATCTGCCGATAATTCTGGCGGACATTTTTCAAGGACTTCCTTTAAAGCTGATAAAATTTCATTTATAGAATCTTTTATAGCTTCGTAAACCTGATTTGATGTTATTTCAACATTCTTCGGTATTCCAGTTACCAAGTCTCTTCCTTTTATACTTGAAATTTCATTTTCTGTTTCAGGAACTTTTATTGCTGTTCCCAGTTCAATTTTTACTTCTTCTGCAGTTTTATCCCCTATAAGAAGATTAAATTCCTTTTTTACATATTTTATTATATCATTATCAAATTTGTTACTTGCGACTCTTATAGATTTACTTGAAATTATTTCATCCATTGAAAGAATTGCAATGTCAGTTGATCCTCCACCAATATCAATAACTGTATTTCCTTCCGGCAGTGAAATGTTTACTCCTGATCCGACAACGGCTGCTTTCCCTTCTTCAATCAGATAAATCTTTTTTGCTCCTATGGCAGCATCAAAAATAGCCTTTTTCTCAACACTTGTCATTTCAATTGGAACACATACCATAAGTTCCGGTCTGAATGGAGAACCTCCGTATATCTGTCTAATAAAGGCGCTAAGCATTTCCCTAGTTGCATCAATATCAGAAATTACTCCTTCAGTCAAAGGTCTTATAACTACAGTACTTTCTGCTGTTTTTCCTTCCATTTCCTTAGCTTCTTTTCCAACTGCAACTAATTCACCGGTTTTTCTATTTTTTACAATTACTGACGGCTCGTTTAACACTATTTTATTTTTCTGTTTGTCATAAATTAAAACATTCGATGTCCCCAGATCTATTGCAATACTTTTATTTATCCTGAAAAAATTCAGAAATCTTGTTAATCTTGACATAGCTTTCTCCTTTTATTTACGCAATTATACTTTTAGAAGTTCTTTTTCTTTCTTATCCAGAGCTTCATCTACCGCCGCAACAAATTTGTCAGTCATTTTTTGAACTTTTTCTTCACTTGATTTAAGTTCATCTTCTGTTATTTCACTGTCTTTTTCAAGTTTTCTCAGCTTATTATTAATATCTTTTCTGACATTTCTAATTGCGATTTTTCCTTCTTCAGCCTCTTTTTTTACAAGCTTTACATATTCTTTTCTACGTTCTTCTGTTAATTCAGGTACTGCAAGTCTTATTACCTTACCATCATTTGAAGGGTTGAATCCTAAATTAGCCTGTAATATAGATTTTTCAATTGCAGGTATCAATGATTTATCCCAAGGATCAATTGTAAGCAGTCTGGCTTCAGGCGCAGAAACTGTCCCTACCTGATTTAAAGGCGTTGGTGAACCATATGCTTCTACAGTGACACCGTCAAGCATAGAAACACTTGCTCTTCCTGCTCTAACATGGGAAAATTTTTCTTTTGTACTTTCCAATGATTTTTCCATTCTATTTTGTACTTCCGTTAAAATTGCTTCTAACATTCTACACCACCTTAATTTTATATTCTTTTTTATTTTAAAAATTTACATTTTTTATTCTTTACATTATATTTTCTATTTTTTCACAACTACAGTTCCTATATTTTCACCTTGAACCATTTTTAATATATTTCCCTCCTCAAGGGCATTAAAAACAATTATAGGCATATCATTTTCACGGCATAATGATAAAGCTGTCGTATCCATTACACCAAGATTTTTATTTATGGCTTCATCAAATGTTACAGTGTCGTATCTTACTGCATCATCAAATTTCATCGGATCCTTATCATAAATTCCATCTACTTTTGTTCCTTTTGCAAGTACATCAGCATGGATTTCCACCGCTCTCAATGCTCCACATGAATCAGTTGTGAAATAAGGATTTCCTGTACCACCTGCAAAAATAACTACTCTTTTCTTTTCCAGATGTCTTATAGCCCTTCTTCTTATAAAAGGTTCTGCAACCTGAGGCATCTGAATGGCAGTCAATACTCTTGTAGGAATATCAAGTCTTTCTATTGCATCCTGTAATGCAAGTCCATTCATAATAGTAGCAAGCATTCCCATTGTATCTCCAGTTACCCTGTCAAATCCTTCCTGCATTCCGCTAACTCCACGGAAGATATTTCCTCCACCGATTACTATGGCAACTTCTACACCCTTGTCATGAACTTCCTTTACCTGTCTTGCAAAACTTTGTAAAACATCACTTGAAAATCCGAATTCCTTGTTTCCTGCAAGTGCTTCACCACTTAATTTCAATAATATTCTATTATATTTGAGCATAAGTATTCTCCTTCAATATTTTTAAAAAATAAAGGGGTATATCCCCCTTATTTTAATTTCCTGCCATTGCAGCAACTTCTGCAGCGAAGTCTGCTTCTTCTTTTTCTATTCCTTCTCCAACTTTAAATCTGTCGAATGATATTATTGAACTAGGGGCTATGAATTTTTCAATAGTCACGCTGTCATCTCTAACATATTTTTGATTAACAAGACAATTTTCTTCATAGAATTTTCTCATTTTTCCTTCAAGAATTTTTTCAATTATATTTTCAGGTTTTCCTTCCTGCTGTAATTGATGTCTTGCAATTTCTTTTTCTCTTTCAAGGTCATCTGCTGTAACTTGATCTGAATTCAAATATTTAGGATCCATAGCTGCTACATGCATTGCAACTCCTTTTGCTTTTTCTACGTTTTCAGGTGTTGCTTCTCCTGAAACATTCAACAATACTCCTATTTTTCCACCTAGGTGAATATATGTTTCTATAAATCCATCAGTTGAAACAAGTTTTAATCTTCTGATGTTCATATTTTCCCCTATTTTAGCTATTAATTCTGTTAAGTTATCTTCTACTTTTTTACCTTCTAATTCAAATGCTTTTAATTCATCTTCACTTGTCAGGTCATGTTCCAATGATAACTGAACTAATTTTTCTCCGAAAGTTTTAAATTCGTCATTTTTAGCAACGAAATCTGTTTCAGAGTTGAATTCTAATATTGCACCTTTTTTTCTGTCAGCTGAAACTGCTGCAAATACTAATCCTTCTGCCGCTACTCTTCCAGATTTTTTAGCTGCTTTAGCAATTCCTTTTTCTCTTAGCCAGTCAATTGCTTTTTCTATGTCTCCGCCATTTTCTTCCAAAGCTTTTTTACAGTCAAGCATTCCTGCTCCTGTTCTTTCTCTTAATTCTTTAATAAGTGCTGTAGTAATTGCCACTTTATTTCCCTCCTAATTCATATTTATTTTTCTATTTTTACAAGAACAGGGGAATCACTTTATTCCCCTATTATTTTATTATATTTGTTATTATGCTTCTGTAGTTTCTTCAGCAACTTCTTCAATAACTACTTCTTCTACAACTTCTCCATCTTCAGAAACTTCTACTTCTTCAGAAACAAATCCTTCTACTCCACCGTTTCCTTCAATAACTGCATTTGCAATAACTTGTGAGAATAATTTTATTGATCTGATTGCATCATCGTTTGCAGGTATTTTGTAAGTTACTAATTCAGGATCAACGTTTGTATCGATTAAAGCGATTACAGGAATTCCTAATTTTTTAGCTTCTTCAAGTGCAAGGAATTCTTTTTTAATATCTACAACAAATAATGCTGCAGGTAATTTTTTCATTTCTTTAATTCCACCGATATTTTTTGACAATTTCGCCATTTCTTTTCTTAATAATCCTGCTTCTTTTTTAGTATATGCTGTATCTAAAGTTCCGTCAGCTTCCATTTCTTCAAGTTCTTTTAATCTTTTTACTCTTGTTTTGATTGTGTTTAAGTTAGTTAAAAGCCCACCAAGCCATCTGTGGTTTACATAGAATCCTCCAGCTCTTTCAGCTTCTTCCTTAACTGCATCCTGAGCTTGTTTTTTAGTTCCTACGAATAATACTTTTCCACCTTCTGAAGAGATTTCTCTTACAAATTCATAAGCCTTTTCTGTTGCTGCTAATGTTTGGTGTAGGTCAAGTATGTGGATACCATTTCTTTCTGTAAAGATATAAGGTTTCATTTTTGGGTTCCATCTTTTTGCCTGATGCCCAAAATGTGCTCCTACTTCTAATAATTGTTTCATTGTGATTACTGCCATTGTTTTCCTCCTAATTTTTTTTGGTTTTTTTCTCCCACTTATCTCTGAAAACAGATTATCTTTATTCTTTTTTAGATAACACCCTATTTCCAGATAAAACAAAGTGTGATTAATAATCAATGTATTTTATCATTTTTTATACTACTTGTCAATATTTTACAATTCCCATTTTTTATTAGCATTAAAAAACACGACTTATATTCTAAGCCATGTTTTATATATTTTCATTTTATAATTTTATTTTGTAGCAAGACTTACTGATAATCCAGCTCTTAATTCGTTAACTTCTGTAGTCACTCTCTTATTTTCATTATGTTTGTTGTATTCACTTGCTCTTTGTACTGGTCTATATTTTACATATGGATTTACTGTTACTTTTCCTACTGCAGTATCAAAAGAAGCTTTATATCCTAAATCTGTCCATACAGAGAATGTATTATAGTATCCTGTTACAGCAGTGTATTTTTCCCATTCATTGTCAACTAAAACTTTACCATAGAATCCTTTGAAAGAAGGAGTTGTATAGCTTATTCCAGTATAGTAGTCAATATATACATTTGATTTTGCATCTTTTCCAGTTTCTGCAACTTTTCCTTTTAAATCTCTGAAATGGTGAGTTAATCCGATTGAGTATGATACTTTTCCTGCCGCTCCGTTATAAATATCCTTGTCATGGCTAAAGTCTGCATTGAATCCCCAACCTTCTGCTCTTCCTTTTACAAAATCATTTCCTGAAAGGTGATAATCTCCTGATCCACCTTTTTTAATGTCAGTATATACAGCCTGCAATGTAGCTGAAACATTTTGTCCAAACACTTTAAAGTCAAATGATGGCCCGAAATATATATCATTTGATATTCCAGTTGTTTTCATTGAACCAGCCGGATCTTCTTTTCCTGCTGAATTTAATTTTCTTCTGTTTGTTTCATTATACCATCCTAATGTAGGAGTTACTTCAAATGAACCAAGTTTTACACTTTTACTTAATTCCAAAGTAGTATACCAGTTATCTCTCTTACCATAAGTTCCATTATGAGTGATGCTGTTTCCACTAAATTTATTTTATAGCTTATCGTTATCATTTTTGAAGTTGAAGTAAGCATTTAATCCCCATTCATCATTTAATGAAAGGTTTCCAGAAATAAAGCTTCTTACTCTTGTTCTTGTTCTGTTGTTCTTTTTGAATCCTTCGTTTCCAATTCCGTTTGCATCTTTTCCATCTCTGTCTTGCCATGATTGTCTAACTTCTGTACTGAATTTTATATCCTTCAGCACATCCTGATCAGCTGAAGCAATTCCTGAAACTGCAACCATTAATGCTAATAATCCTAAAATCTTTTTCATAATGACCTCCAAAATTTATCTTTATTATATTTATAACATTTATATATACATATATACAACTTATTAAAAAATACAAAAACATATAATATTTTAATAATATAGTTTTACCAAATTTTTTTTAATTTGTCAAGTCATTTTCAAAGTTTTTAAAAATTTTTTTCAAAGTATAGGAAAACTTGTGAATTTATTTTCTTATTTTTCTAGAATTTTTTTGTTTTTTTTAATACAAAAAAAGAGAGAAATTTCTTTCTCTCTTTTAATAATTTATTTAAACTATTTAACTGTTAACCCAACACCTAATCCAGCTCTTACTTCGTTAAATTCAGAAGTTACTTTTTTGTCATCATCATGTTTGTTGTAAACAGTTTCTCTGTGAAGTGGTCTGTATTTTACAAATGGATTTACTGTAACAGTTCCTACTGGAGTGTCAAATCCTACTTTGTATCCTGCATTAGTCCACAATGAGAAGTTATTTGTGTAACCAGTTACTGCAGTATGTTTTTCCCATTCATTTTCAACATTAAGTTGTCCATAGAATCCTGCTACTGAAGGAGTAGTATAAGTAGCTCCTACAATGTAATCTAAGTAAACACTTGATTTAGCTTCTTTACCAGTTGCAGATAATTTTCCTTCACCATCTCTTAAGTGGTTATTTAATTCTACATAGTATCCTAATTTTCCAGCATTGTTATCAAAGATTTTTCCATCAGTTGCGAAATCAGCATTAATTCCGTATCCTTCTGTTTTATTTCTTTGGAATTCTTTTCCTGAATAAGCATAATCTGCATCTTTTCCACCATTAGTGTTGAAGTAAACTGCTTGTAATGTAGTAGAAATGTTTTGTCCTAATACACTTATTCCAAAAGTTGGCCCGAAGTAGATTTCATTTGATTGTCCTACTGTATGGTAGCTTCCTTGAGTTCCATTTGTTTTAGCTCTTGATGATTTATGAGTCCATCCTAAAGCTGTAGTAGTTTCAACTGGTCCGATTTTTACAGGTTTTGCTAATTCAAAGTTAGTTTCCCATCCTTCTTTTCTAGCTGTTGAACCATAAACTGGATTTGTAGCTGTTCCACCAACAACATCACGATAATTGTCATTGTCATGTTGAACTTTAAATTTAGCATCTAAATTCCATTCATCTACTAATTTTAATTCTCCTTTTACAACATTTCTCCATCTAGTTCTTGCTCTGTTGTCTTTCTTGAAACCTTCGTTTCCAATTCCGTTTCCTTTTCCTTCTCCAGTTCCAGTTTTGTCTGTCCATCCTTGTCTTATTTCAGTAGTTGCGTTAATGCTTTTCAAATAGTCTTGATCAGCAGAAGCAATACCAGAAACAGCAACTGTTAATGCTAATAATCCTAACAATTTTTTCATAACTTTTCCTCCTAAAATTTCTTTGTTTTAAATTTTTTATTCTAACAACCTAGGTATATTCTAACATAATATAAAACTTTTGTAAAGTCTTTTAATAAAAACTAAATTTATCTGTTTAAAGTTGCCAGAATTTTTGTTATATTTTACATTCTAATTATACTACACTTTCCAAAAAATAAAAGACTTTTTCTATATTTTTCTATATATTTTTTCTATTATATGATTTTTAATTATATATATTATATATAATAGAATATATTTAATTAAATTCATCGTAATTTACATCTTTTATCTGTTTGTCAGCATTTTTATTTTTACTTTTTGGAGCTTTCAATGTAGTTCCAACTCCCACACTAACTGGACCTATTGGAATTCCCACTCCAATTCCTATTCCTGTGCAAGATGATAAAGTAAAAATCATAAGAACAGTTAAAATTATCTTCTTTAATCTATTCAAAATATATTCTCCTTCGAAAATAATAGTGTGATTATAACTAAATTATGTAACTTTAATTATAATCAACACTATTCATTATTATATTTAGTTTTTATTACTACTTAACGATAGTTGCAACAACTCCAGAAGCTACCGTTCTTCCACCTTCTCTTATCGCAAATCTTAATCCTTCTTCCATTGCGATTGGGT
>ERZ773069.83-NODE-83-length-67965-cov-13.961154_pt1 | contig 67965 bp, 50 predicted proteins | sample MGYA00580619_ERZ773069 | MGnify/ENA primary metagenome ERZ773069 (study PRJEB29015, sample SAMEA2738007) | human oral metagenome | biome: human oral; feature: human-associated habitat; material: dental | place: China | collected 2108 ...
AGGCATACTTTGAAAGTGTTTAAGGTTTGTTAGTACTTTTATCAAAACACAGAATATAAAAGTCATCTTTAAAGAATGAATTGATGCTTAGTTGCATTTCAATTAAGCCTTAGTTGACGTTCAAAAGATGCTTAATTGAAGCCTTAAAGGTGCTTAGTTAGAGTCTAACTAAGCACCTTTTCTTATGCTATTTTACAACACACTGATTAACTGAAAGTTACAAACACGGTAAAAAAGGCTCTTCATTAAGAAAAAACATGTAGAATGACTATTTTTTTGTAATGATATTTTTAACCCTTAACGATAACATAACAACGTAAAATATCAAATAGCGTAGCTCGCTAAAAGAGGCAGAAAACTATCCACAGATTTAAATATAAGAAGGGCATAGAACAATAAAAACAGGAGTTTCCACAAATAAAACTTTATAGAGACTCCTGCTTTAATTATAATACAAAGCCCTCGCAAATATTATCAAAGGCTAAAAATAGACCATTACAAACCCAAGCTCTTCTTAATAGCTTCAATCTTTACAGCTGCACGCTGCTCACAAGCAGGGAAGTCAGAAGCTGAATTCATTATATCCTTTATCTCAAGATAGAACTTAATCTTTGGCTCAGTACCTGATGGACGTACACTAACCTTAGTACCATCTGTGCAGAACCACTGGAGAACATTGCTTGTATCAGGCATATCCATCTTCTCCTTAGAACCGTCAGCCTTTGTAATCTCAAGACTCTGGAAGTCCTTATAAACATCGATTACACTACCGCCAAGCTCCTTAGGAGGATTAGAACGGAAGTTCTTCATCATCTGCTGAATCTCGTCAGCACCGCTCTTACCAGGACGCTCAACATTGATTGTGTACTCATGGCTGTAACCATACTCCATATAGATATCCATAAGAATGTCATACAAAGTCTTACCATGATCCTTTGCATATGCACAAATCTCAGCCAACAAAGCACAAGCACTTACTGCATCCTTATCGCGTACAAAGTCTTCTGCAAGGAAACCGTAGCTTTCCTCACCACCACCGATATACTGCTGCTTACCCTCAGAGAGTGCAATCTCACGTGCAATCCACTTAAAACCAGTGTAGCAATCACGCATCTCAACGTGCTGTTTCTCTGCAATCTTACGGATAACCTCTGTTGTAACAATAGTCTTTACGATAAAGTCTGTTGGCTTCATCTTGCCTACAGCCTGACGATTTGTAATGATATACCACAAGAAAATAAGACAGGTTTGGTTACCATTAATCAGTACCCACTCGCCATCGCTATTCTTACAAGCCATACCTACACGGTCAGCATCTGGGTCAGAAGCCATCAAGATATCAGCATCGAGAGCCTTTACATCACGCAAACCAAGTGTCAAAGCCTCTGCTATCTCTGGGTTTGGACGGTCAACAGTTGGGAAGTTACCATCTTTAACCATCTGCTCCTTCACACAATGAACATTGTCAAAGCCCCAAGAAGCCAATGCACGTGGAATCATTACGCGACCAGCACCATGCAGAGGAGTATAGACAATCTTAAGATCATGCTGATTCTTGATTACCTGTGGGTCAATGCTGATAGTCTTTACCTGCTCCAGATAAACCTTATCAACATCCTCGCCGATAATCTGAATCAAAGCCTTATTGCCTTCGAACTTGACATCATCAACCTTAACCTTGTTTACTTCGTCGATAATACCCTTGTCATGTGGCGCAAGTACCTGTGCACCATCATCCCAATAAGCCTTATAACCATTGTACTCACGTGGGTTATGACTTGCAGTAATATTCACACCTGCCTGTGCCTTCAAATGACGAATAGCAAAAGAACACTCTGGAGTAGGACGAAGATCGTCGAAAAGATAAACCTTTATGCCATTAGCAGAGAAGATATTAGCAACGGTCTCAGCAAAGAGACGAGAATTGTTACGGCAGTCGTGGCAAACAACTACACTAATCTGCTCCTTATCCTTGAAGTTAATCTTCAGATAATTAGCAAAGCCTTGAGTTGCCATACCGACGGTATAGATATTCATGCGATTAGAGCCTGCGCCCATAATACCACGAAGTCCGCCTGTACCAAACTCTAAATCTTTATAAAAAGACTCAATAAGGTCAGCCTTATCGTCATTGTTAATCATAGCCTCAACGGCAGAACGAGTTTCTTCATCAAAAGCAGGAGACAGCCACTGTCTTGCTTTCTCTTCGCATTGTGCGATGAGTGTTTGGTTATTGTTCATAATTTAAGTATTTTCTTATTTACAACTTGTATTTGCAAATGTAATCAATAATTCTGAGAAAGACACTTGCAAATAGATTTTTTTTTGTATTTTTGCAGCTATATAAACCGAGGTTTTGCTAAGAATAATATGTTCGATAGCATATTTCTCAATGTAAGAATTATATTTAATCTTGAAATTTTACATAAATGGATTTAAATTTTGAAGGTATTCTCCTTGCTGTATGTACGTTTTTAATCATTGGACTTTGTCATCCACTCGTTATAAAAACAGAGTATTATTTTGGTATAAAACCTTGGTGGCTATGGCTCATAGCGGGCATTGCTTGCTGTGTAGCAGCCTTGTTTGTACAAAGTATCTTCTGGTCTGCGCTACTCGGTGTCCTTGGAGCTTCATTCCTTTGGGGAATTGGTGAGCTCATCTCGCAGGAGAAGCGTGTCTTAAAAGGATGGTTCCCTATGAATCCTAAACGTAAGGAACACTACGAAAAACTTAGCAAAGACGAGTCTATATGCCCTTGTAAGCATAAGAAATAAAGACTATCAACTTCTTCTTTTATCATCGTGCTAACGCCCCGCACATATGGTGCGGAGGCTTAACACCAATGGTGCTAACGGCTTATTACCTTACAATAGCTTGTCAAGATGATAGCATCTTATGACTCAAATATTGTTTAAGTATTATAAGTCAGTCTCAAAAGAACAATCCCGTGATTTCCAAAAGAGAAACCACGGGATTGCTATAATACATCATTTGAAACAAAAAGTATGCTTCTACTGGTTACAATATCAGTTAAACAAACCTACACTAAAACCAATGTTATACAGGTTTGGATGTCCTGCAGTATTGGCAGAAGTAAAGTCTCCAAAGGCTTTCACAAACCACATAGCACGCGATTTCTTTATAGTCAGTGGAAACTGATACATCACCTGTAGACTTCCATGAAGGAGATTAGCATCATAATAAGGTAAGTCTTTCTGTAAGACACGCTCTGCAAGGATGGAAGTATTATCTGCCAGCTGAAGGTCAGCACGTGTAGAAAGACTATAACCGAGAGTTACATCTGCCGTAAGACGTTGCTTAAACAGCAAGATACCATTCTCTAATTGGAAGTTCACACGGCTATAATCAGACGATGATAGCGGCAAAAGATGGCGGTTGCTTGCCTTATGTGTATCAACTGAAAAGCCCATATAGCCTCTGGTAGAAGATGTTAAGTATCGACTACCTGCTATTAAAGACGTATGAATGAAGTTAGCACGGTAACGGAAGGAGAAATCAAAGGTGCGAACTTGATAACGTTTGCGGAACTCTAACTGCTTTTCGTAGGTGTAAGAGGTCGTTCCTATTTGTGGATCATTCTTAATAATCAACTGCTGGCGATACTCATCTGCATAGCCTTGCAGCCAATCCAGACGCAAATCGGCCTGATGTAAAATAGTACCTGTGTACAAGCGATTCTGCGATTGTACATTATATCGGTAAGTGAAGTATCTTCCCGGCTCATATTTGTAAGTGCCATAAGCATACTCTTCGCCACGACTTATACCAAAACTATTCAATGTCTGAAAGCGTGCTGAACGGTATCCATAATCAAATTCTGTCCCTAATTGGTGGTTCACCCATTCACGATTAAAACTTGAATATCCACCGATTGTACCAGTTGCATTCTCCATACCAGAGAGAAGGTAATAGGTCAACGTAGCGTCACTCTGCACTGTTACCAACGGACCCATCTTCTCCTTACGACGATCATAGTAACCCGACAAGCCGAGTGTATGGTTTCCCATCGTGTAAGAGACAGCTGGTGTCAGTCGATAATCAAGCAGTTGCGAACGAGAACGAGGGTCACGAAGACGAGAAAGGTCACCTAACTGATAATTTAGTTGTAGACCAAAACGCCAGCCTGAGAAGCCTACCGTACCCACTGCAGCCGTCATATCGAAGTTCTGATGATCATAACTTCCAGCAATAGCACTACCTGATTGGTAGGGATTAGCATTGTAAGGGCGATACTGGTCAGCAAAAGCACGATCCTTTGTACGACCAAGATTAAAATCTACCTTACCATAACTGTACAGGTATTTACCTATTTTCTGATAACGTTCCGTAAAGAACTGAAGATTATTCATTGCTCCCCCTTCCTGCACACGATGATAGTCACCACCTCGATGACTGAATCCTACGGATGCAAAACCTCTGTTTGAGGAATCATCAAGAGATAGTCCTGAAGCGTTGTTCGTGTTATGCCAGAGTTGCGTAAGACTTGCAAAGCGGTATTCAGCCTCATCCATAAGAGAGTCAGAAGGCGTCTGTGCCATTGTAGGGAGCGTGAATAGCAATAAGAAAAGCCTCCCCAAGCCTCTTCGCAGAGAGGATTGTGCAAGCTTGGATAAGCCTAAAACTATATGTGAAGTATTCATAAACTGATCGTTAATATAAGTAATGATTGACGATGACATACGGAATTAATATTATGGAGTAACCGATGTTGACACCTCAAAATCATTAGTACTATTGTTTGTATCCATGAGAATGTTATGTCCACCTGCTGCTGTAGAAGCTGTCTTACGATAGACAACCTCACCCGATAGACCTGCTGTGGCATTAATACTTATATAACCAGCATCAATGTCATTGTAAAGACGCTTCTCACCAACGTCCGTTCCTGTTGCCTTATGACGAAGGAAATCAACACCATCAATAATATAACGCTTTGGTAGAAGTCCATACTGTGTACCACTTGTCTTGCCAAACTTATAAGTAAGTTTCAGTTGACTGATGTCTGCAGAAGAACGGAATATCACCACACCTTGACCTGTTGTGAGGATATTCATGTATGAAATACCCGAATAGATATTAAAGACATTCTGCAAAGCAGGTACCTCTGGATTGTTTAACATCTTACCTTTCACGTCCTTTGCTTCAAAGTTTGCGTTCAAAAGACTATGCTCTAACGGACTATTAAGACTATGATCAATAGCACTATTCACCAAGAGAACAGTTCCACCTGGAGCTACCTTATAACTCTTATCAGTTGGTATACGGAACACTTGCTTAACCAATACGACTGAATCAGCATAGTTTGTCTTGAGGTTTTCGAGGGTATAAGCCTGTGGGACATCCGTCTCAAGCAGTCCAATATAAAGTCCAGCAACATCTACAGAATCGTTAGATTGATTGTAAAGTTCAATATACTGACCTGCTACATAGCGCTTATTATTATTGTCTTTAGAGCCAGCAGCATATATCTTACTGATGACTATATCTCGTTTTACAGATAGAGTGGTCGTGAGAAGCAAAGGTTCTGAACCATTGATAAGCTGCGAATTCAAACTACCTGATACTGTTGCGCCATCATTAATCTGACTACTTCCTGTAATCCTATTATACTCTGACGACGTTATATCCCATGAAGTCGAGATGTTATAGACATCAGGAACAATATTAGAGAAGGTTGCTACGCCCGCAGCATCAGTCTGCACAGAATAGGTAACACCATTCAATTGAAGTGAAACAGTATGCCCTTCTAATGTCATATGACCATTCAATTCATCGGGAAGTTGGAGTTGTACCTTAGCTGTTACAGCCTCTGAGGCATCCGAGTAATCTACACAAGAACTAAAAACAAGAGCTACTGTGAGGATTGAAAATAAATACTTTATTGCTTTCATATCATTACAAATTAACATAAAGCTCAACACCAAAACTAAACTTACCCGTGTTGCGCTGGCTTAACGTGAGTGAGTTGTTGCCTGTTAGGTATGGCTCATAATAAATCATATTGTTTACATAAAGGGAAAGACCGCCAAAGTTACTTAGCTGTTTGGTAAGTCTTCCTTGCAAGTTCCATTCTACTGGTGACTTTGAAGGCTTATTGTCGCTGACACGGACAGTAAGGTCATTGATTGCAACAACATCTATTCCTGTTGGACGTGACGCATAATACTGACCATCCATACCCAAGAAACCTGACATCATGTCCGCTGTTATAGGATGCTCAATAAGGTCTGTACCAAAGTAACCTATTGGATTCTTATTTGCTGTAAAGGACGTATGCCAGTCATACCAGATTGCCTGAGCTGTGAACGAAGCTACCATCTTGAGTGTTGGAATATTCGTTACAACACGCAATGTATTAAGAAAACGACGATAGTTTTCGTAATCTTGTCCTGAAGGATAGACTACTCTAAATGGTGTAACACTATAACTTGAATAAGACGTTGGCAATAATGCTGCCCTTACAGCTTCTGTATTGCGACCCGTTGAGTAGGTCTTTGTCTCAGAATAAGCACCACTAAAGAAGAGTGATGTATGCAAAGGGCGAATCTCGCCAAGCTCAAAATCAAACTCTAAACCTTTATTAATAGAGGTATTTGTATTACCAATTGCACCCGTTGTCATATAGCCATTAAAGGTACGATAAGGGTTTGTATAATCAATTGTTGTAGCCTGTCCAGGTGTTATATTCAGCCCCTGCGCCTGCGTAAAGATACTATACGGATAGACAAAGAACTCACCTAAGGATTCAAAACCATTCGGTGTGCGGTCACGATAGGCAAGAATACTCAGACGACGACCACCTTTCAGTTTAAAGTCTACGCCCAACTCAACCTTAGTAGTTGTTGCATTCTTCAAGTTCTTAGAGTAATCTACCTTGTAAGCCTGCGTATGATAGACCAGCAACTGTGCTACAGGGTCAGACTGTGGGAAATAGTTAGCAGCCACACGGTCATCATACTTCGTATCAGGATAGAGGTATGCCAAGCCTGGAGTCTTAGAATTCATACCAATTCCACCACGAATATCAAGCCAAGGGGTAACGCTTAATGAAAGATTAAGACGTGGAGAGAGCGATGTTGTAGCAACATTACTGAAAGGTTGCATGGCTGTAAAGCGAAGTCCAAGGTTCGCACGCAGTCTGTTAATCTTATTAATATTCCACAAGAAGTTATCCTCTGCGTATGCAGCTATCTGATGTAAGCCCGGCACATCATTGAAAGCACGTGGACGACCATTGCTGTTTGGTTGTAGTGGTAACAAATCATTATCATTATAATAACCCTTTCCACTATTCCAATCATAGCGGTATTCCGCACCAACTTTAAAGTTCTGGCGGGTCTTACCGGCTTTGAAATAGAAGGTATCATTAATCTTTGCAAACAGATTACCAGGTCTGCTCTCTGTTCTACCAGTAGCCTTATAAGACTGTGTCTTCCATGGCACGTTAAAATAACCTGTCTCTTTAGATGTCAAGATAGGAAGTAGACCTGTGCTAACAGGTACAAATGCAGTTTGTACATTGTCTGTCTCTCCATAGCTAAGACCTAATGTATAATTGAGCGAACGCATAAAAAGCTTATCAACAGAGATACGACCATTATGCGTCAGACCAACCGTTACAGTCTTATTCTTGGTTTCCGTACCATCTTGAATAGCATCAGGGTCCTTGCCCGACCAGTCCTGTGAAGACAAGAAACGGAGTTTTGTCTCAGTGTGCCAACGCTTACTAAGATCATAACTATACCCCAAATTGAAAGTATAACGGTCATAACTGCGTGTCTTCTGACGTGGGTCTCCCCAAGCCTTAGCATAGTCTAAGTTTACATTCATTATACCAGCTTTGTTCAAAGAGAATCCCTTTGTCAACGAAGCATTTGTCATAGCAGGATTCACCTTTGCCTTTATCTGCCATGGAGTTACACCCACCTTGGAATGAACAACTACAAGACCGCTTGTCAAATCGCCATACTCTGCAGAAGGAATACCACGTATTACCTCTACATTATCAATATTATCGGCAGCTATCTGACGCAAATCTGTACCTGTAAAAGCCGTAGATGAGAATTGTCCTTGTGTCAATAACCCATTATTAGAGATAGGAACACCATCAACAACAATGCTTGAACCAAAGGCACTTGTATTATTATTACGTAGCGTACGGAGCTGTAGATTAGACTTCTGAGTCATGTCTACATTACCCATCTCTTTACCTGGGATGAGCTGCATGATGTCAGCCAGTGACGAAGCCTGTAAGTGATCGATTGCCTGACGCCCAATAATAGAAGACGTGGAAGCACCCGATGCATTCTGCTTTGCCGTCACAACAACCTCCTTTAATGCTAAAGAGGTAGGAACAAGCTGAACATTAACTGTTAAATCCTTCTCTACTTTGAGCGTAGTCGTATAGGTTTCATAACCCACATAACTAACTTTCAGCGTAAACGTACCTGCTGGAACTTTTTGGAATACTGCTTTTCCGTCGATATCCGTTACATTAAAAGAACCTAATGGATCAAGCGAACAGTTAGCCATAATCACACTTTCTTTCGTATTCTTATCGGTAACAACGATGTTAACAATATGACTTTCTGTTGCTTTTGATGTTCCTTGAGCTCTTAAAACTTGCCCTATCGACAACAATAACAATAGAGCTATGAGCTTTATTACTTTCATTTAAAAATCCTGAAATTAATACCTTAAACTGTTAAATACGATGCAAAGATAAAGAAAAAGCCCTTATTCGGCAATACTCTAAATTAGGTATTCTTTACCCTAATAAGTATGACTACTAATGTTATTTAGTACTATGAAATACGCATTAGCAACTTTTTAAGATCATATTTCATAACTAATAGCCTCCAAGACTTTCGTTATTTACACTGGTGTTAACGCCCCGCACATATGGTGCGGAGGCTTAACACATATGGTGCGAAGGCTTAACACCATTCGTGCTGACTGCTAAACACATTGCAAAACAACGTAATGATCAGTCCAAAACTACAGTTAAAGAAAACGTCTATAGCAGAGCTTCAAACTCTACTATGGACGAATATTACAACCATAAAACATGAAAAGACTTCTTGCATATGGTTAGAAGTATATTTAAACAATTACTTCACTGTCACACGACGCTCACGGATCAGCTTAATCTGACGTAAAAGGTCATTGTAATGAAGGAGATTGATACCTTCACTTTGTGCTGCTTGTGCCTTACAGAACTGCTCAACAGTATCTAAGTGCTGCATGAGGTAGAGCATAATATCTGAATTACTTGCACGGTCAGCAACGGTTGGTTTATCTTTCTGAACAGGATTCAAAAGAGTGTTCATCTGGTCTACATAGTTACGCGCAAGCAAACGACGTGTACGTACCTGCATATCATTAAGACCAGTGAGTGGCTTCCAAACACTGTGGAACAAATCATTAAGATAGTCTTTGAACTGATAAGCACCTGCCACACGCTGGTCCTTATAAATCTTATCCATAATGGTTCCGTTCATCATCACTTTCAGAATACGATCCTGATAACTGCTGATTTCATCAACAAGATCAGTACCTGCAATATCAGTCATTGATGAAGGGTAAAGCCAAAGCGGTGCTTCAAAAACCTGACGACTGATATAGTCAACAGCATCTCTACCCTTCTTAGCTGGTGCAACCTCATAAGGTTTCTGTCCAGGCATATTGTTTATGTAACGACCACCAATGTTCTTCAGTACGTGATTCGTATAACGTCCATACTGACCAACAACACTTCTCCACATTTCCATGCGATCTTCGTACTGGTCGTTAGGCTGACGTGTCCACTCTGGGAGTTTCGCTACGATACGCTTTAAGTTCTTAATACCATAATCACTCGCCTTCACATTGTCATCACCAAGGTCTTCCGTCTGTGCACGTGGGTCTTCATTCTTACCCTCACCACCAAACCAAAGACGTGGATTCTTAGCAAGAATGGCTGTTGTCTCAGTCATCAACTTTTCCTTCTCGTCCATCTCATCTTTGAACTCTGGACGATACTGATAGCCCCAACGGATTGCCCACTTGTCATAATCGTTCACACGTGGGAAGAGTCCGCGCTCAGAAATGCCGTCTTCTGGCTGTGCAACGTAATTGAAACGAGCGTAGTCCATGATGCTGGCAGTATGACCATGTTCCTCTACCCACTTCTTATCGCGTAGTTTCTCTACTGGTGTAGCATGGCTTGCACCCATGTTATGACGTAGACCGATAGTATGTCCCACCTCATGACTTGACACAAAGCGAATCAATTCACCCATAAGTTTGTCGTCCATGTGTGCCGTCTGGGCACGCTTATCTAATGGAGCACACTGAGTGAAGTACCATTTTGTCAGGAGGTTCATCACGTTATGATACCAACAAATATGACTTTCGATAATCTCTCCACTACGTGGATCAACGATACGAGGACCATATGCGTTTTCAATCTCAGCTGGTAGATAACGAAGAACATTGAAACGAGCATCGTCAACACTCATGGTTGGATCGTTAGGCCATTCCTTTGCCCGAATAGCATTTTTGAAACCAGCAGCTTCAAAAGCAACGTTCCAATCCTCAATACCCTTCATCAGATATGGAACCCACTTCTTTGGTGTTGCTGGATCAATATAAAACACGATAGGCTTGATAGGCTCTACAAGTTTTCCCTTTGCGTATGCTTTCTTATCTTTAGGGTCAAGACGGAAACGAGAGATGAACTGCTCACGGTCAGTCTTGGTCTGGTCATCGCTAAAAATAGTATATCCATTTGTGAAATAACCCACACGTTTATCCCAAACACGCTTACGCATAGGAACCTTCGGAAGAAGAACCACACTCGTATTCAATCCGATAGTCATTACACCTGTATAAGAAGCAGGTACTGTAGAAGGTGCACTTGAATAAGTACGTGTCGTAGCAATCTCCACATTGATTGGATAAACCTTCATCGTATCAATGAACGTACGGTCAGACATGAGACCACCTAACTTCAATTGCTTTGAGTTATCTGACGACACACTCAGCACTGCATTGTCTTTAACAAGCAATGGTGTGACATCAATCAGCTGTGCCTTAGTATCCTTGTTACGTCCAATCACCTTGAACGAAGCTACGATAGGATCAGCAGTTGAGGCTTTCAATGTACGTGAAATACTGCTCTTTGGATCAGCTTCCTGCGAAAGAACGTAGGCACGAAGCAGCATTGTCTTATCATCACGTTGCTCAAAATAAACAGTTTGCTGGTTTACTGCCTCTCCTGCAAACTTACCAAAATTCTGTGGAACGGCTGTAAAACGAGTCACAGCGAGCAAGTATCGACCAATAACTGAGTCTGGTACTTCAAAGTACCATTGGTCGTCAATATGTCTTACAGTGAAGAGTCCCTGCTGTACACTTCCTTTTTTCTTTACAAGTTGTTCATAGGCAGAAGGCTTTTCTTTCTCTTTCTCAGGGGCTTTACCTTTCTGAACATTCTGTTTTGTAGTGTCCTTGTGCTGTGTAATCGTATCTTTTACGGCACGATAGACAAACCTGTTACCTGCTACACCTACTCCACTTCCGAGCATAAGCGCAAACAGACAGGCTGTTGCTTTTCTGTTGATTGACATAAATTTATAGTAACTTTACTTTATTTTTACTGTTTAAGATAATGAAGACAACCTTATTTCAATACGGTTGCTTTACGAATACGGACATCAACTAATGGACGATCGTTGGCATCAACAGGCTGGCGTTGTATGCGTTCAACAATATCCAATCCATCTAACACCTGTCCAAAGACAGTATACTGTCCGTCCAAATGAGGCGAACCACCCACTTCTTTGTACATTTGACGTACCTCAGGTGTCATCTGCACCGTACTGTCTGTATGTTCGTTAAGGCGTTTCTGCGCCCAATCAAGCTGTCCATCAGAGAACTTTATTCCCCATACAATATAGAATTGTGAGGCAGATGACTCTCGTTTTGGATTGACATCATCGCCCTCACGAGCTGCAGCAACAGCTCCACGACGGTGTAACAACTTCGGATAATCTATCTCTGCAGGGAGCGAGTAAGTCTCTGGCGTATCACCTAAAGCCTGTCCTGGCTTTGCTGTCTTTGAGCCCATATCACCTGTTTGAATCATAAAATCTTTAACAACACGATGGAACAACACCCCGTTATAGGCACCACTTCGCACCAACTTTAAGAAGTTATCACGATGACGTGGTGTCTCATTGTAAAGTTGAATACGAATGTTTCCACTATCTGTTTCTAATAACACTTCATGGCGTAATGTGTCAGTTAAAGACTGTGCGTGAACATTAGCTACGAACAAAGCCAGTAAAAAGGAATATATTAACTTCTTCATCTGTTTTAATAAAGCATAAAATTATTCGCAAAGATAAACAATTAAGAACAAATAACCTAATTAAGCGGGAATAAAAAAGCGGCTAAAAGAGGACATTATGTCGAGGAAAGAACGTATCTTTGCACAATGAATGCAGGTCGTTGGTAATATCTTCTCGTGATTTATTTACGTGAAAAGAGGGGGTTATTTTCATGAATATAAATGTTTTTTATCACGTAAATAAAAATTTATTTCCATGAGAATAATTTGTGAAAGCAAGTCTATACATATTAAAGTAAGGAAAGAGAGAATTCACAATAACGACTGAATTTCAATGATTTAATATTAATTTAAATTACAACAAACAACTAATGACACAAACAAAAAGTATATTTCAACGACCACTATGGGTGACTATCTTTGCCCTCACTGCTGCCATTGCATGGGGCTGGGCTTATCCTTTGATTAAATTAGGCTTCTCAGAGTTTGCCATCTCAGCAGATATGACCGGCTCAAAAATGCTTTTTGCAGGTATTCGTTTCTGTCTTTCGGGACTGATTATATTGGTGATTGCAGGTTCAAAGAAGCGTGATTTCAAAGTGAGAAAACCTATAGTTTGGTGGTATATCCTTCTATTCTGTATGATGAATACCACCTTACATTATGCCTTCTTCTACTTTGGATTATCACATAGTGAAGGTTCACGAGCTGCCATTCTCAACTCGCTTAGCGTCTTTTCTGTCGTTATCTTCGCTTGTATCTTCTTCAAGAGCGACCGTATGACAGTCAAGAAGATTATAGGATGTATTGTTGGTTTTGCTGGTATTCTATCACTGAACTTGGGTGGAGCTGAGAGTGGAAAGTTCACTTGGTTAGGTGACGGAATGATTATTCTCAATGCTCTTTGTGGTGCATCAGCATCACTGCTTACACGTGGATTGGGCAAACGTGTAGATGTATTTGTTGGTACGGGCTACAGCTTAGCAATAGGTGGTGCATTGTTGATTATCCCTGGACTAATGATGGGTGGTGAACTTCCACAGATTACCCTTTTAGGTATTACTTACCTACTCTTGCTCATCGCTATTAGTACATTAGGTTTCACGCTTTATAACAAACTGCTCACTTGCAATCCTGTTGGTAAGGTAGCTATCTACAATTCATTGATTCCTGTTGTCGGTGCAGTTACCTCTTGCCTATGCCTTGACGAAACATTCTATATCAAATATATGATAGCTGGTGCCTTAGCTGCAGGGGGTATATACATTATTAATAAGAGTTAGACGCCTAAACAGCTACTTTGTGCAAAGAAACCATAGCTATAGAATTTCCTCAAAAGGCAAGTTCTATGGCACCCTTGCCACATAATAGCAGCTTAACATCAATCAGATTGTAAAATAAAATCATAGTATTAGAAAACAACTAAGGCTTAATTGCATTCGAATTAAGGCTTAATTGACGTGCAAAAGGGCGTTAGTTACATCCCAACTAACGCCCTTTTGCAATGCTATTAAGCACCTCTTACTTTACAGTTTTATAACTATCTGTTTATCTGAAGGTTACAAACGCACTCAAAACAGTGGTATTTTGAAGAAAAACATGACATGAAAGTCATCAGGATTGTAATAATATTTCAAACCTATCGACGACCATGATAACCCATACCATGCTTCTCGTCATGTTTAAAATGAGTTGTGAAATCGGGCTTTTCCATCTCTATAGGATTTGCGTTTAGCTCTGGTTCGCCCATCCACTCTACAATCTTATCCACCCAAAGGGCAGCACCCTGACGTGTTGGATGAATACCATCTGCTCGAGAAGCTATGACAGAACTACTGTCAAAGAATCGACCTTCACCCGTACAATCACGTATCACATCAACGATTGTTCTATCTTTTATCTTCTTCCAAGGGAGTGGTCCAACCCATACATATGGAATATTACCAACACGACTCAGAATCGTTTGAATTGCTGTTTCACGTCTACTATAATCCTTATAACCTAAGTCGTTGGTACCTAAGCTGATAATTATGTAAGTAGGACGTACTCTTTCGATCTGATATTGAAGGTCGGCAGCAATCGCCCAGTCGCGTGTTGTGCTACCATACCATACGATTGAATGAAACTTAAAACCGTTCTTCACGGCATAATCATTAAATCGAGAGCCAAGACCATCAGCCATAGAGTCACCAATGAGAAGTACTACTTGATCACGACTTTCTGCTACCTGCGACACTCGGGTTGTCGATGTGGGCAGTGGTTCCATTGCCATCTCTTCTACCGAGGCTGAAGCTGTTTGAGATTTAGCTGCTGCAGGCATCACATCTGGCTCTACTGATTTAGCCGGTTCGACATCATGTTCGTTTATTCCATTAGCATCCTGCGCTGAAACAGCAGGTAACAAGAGGAAAAGAAATAGTAATACTATAAAACACTTTATTGTTCTCACAATTATTTATTTTTGCGTTTAATGGCGTGGTCATACCGCCATATCTCTACGCTGTTAATAATATTCTGCCACAAGATGTAGCAGCCTGGACCCACAGTTGACAATGGATTCAGATAAATGTAGGCTATCCAGATAGCAAAAGCAGTGTTCTTCTGCCCTAAAGCCTGTCCCGCATTAATCGTACTGCGGAAGAAATGACCAATATATCTGCCTATGGCAAATTGTATCAAGCAAAGTATTAATGCCAACACTGCTATCAACAAAAGGAAGCTAACAGCTACCTCAGCATGGACAATATTCTTTACTGTTGTGCCTGAAACGATGAGTAATGAACATCCCCATAGATAATAACTGAGGTTGTTCATACTGATTACCCACTGATAGAACCTACATAAAGTGTGCCAATGTTTCGTTATATAGGCTAAAATCATCGGTACAACTAATACCAAACACACCTTATAAAGAATTGCCACAAAGGCACTCCAGAAAGTTATATCTGCTTCAGCATCAAGCAAGGGAAAGCAGACAGGTATCAACAGGGCACAGAGAAAGTTGGAGAGGAAGGTATAAGTTGTCATTTCCTCAAGGTTTCCACCTAACTTCTGTGTAACCACTGCGGCTGCAGAAGCACAAGGACAAATGATACAAGTGAGTAGAGCTTCAAGTAATATGAGCGACTTACCTGTGACATGGAAAAACAAGATTGCCCCAATAACAACCGCAACCATCAACACTTGAGAGACTGCTATCCAAAGATGCCAACCTACTGGAATTAGCTTACGGAAGTCTACCTTGCAGAAGGTAACGTATAAGACGAGGAACATAAACAATGGAAGAGCTGCGTCAAGGATCGGAGCAAAAAAGTTTGCTGCGCCATCCAAGGCTGGTATAAAGGCAAAAACAAGGTATAATAAGCTACCTGTAGCTATCGACACTGGCAGTGTCCACTCCTTTATAAATTGTATGATTCTCCTCATCTTTTATCATCAAATCATGCAGTTTCTCCCCCTTTTCAGAAAGAGAACGGACTGCAAAGTTACGAAAAAAGACTGAAAATCAGCAATATAATTCAAAAAACGTAAATTTGATTAAGACAAATTCAGAGTTTACAATTATGAAACACGCCCTTTAAACGACAGATTATAACGACAAAAATCCCACCAACTTCGCAGTTAGTGGGACCCATTCAAGTATATATGAAGCTATAGAAAAGCGATTAGCTTTTATTATCTTTCATGCAGACCATTTACTGCTCCAGCACTATTCTTTGCATAGTCGTTCGTCTTAGCAGCACCAAAGGAAGCCTTGCTTGAAGCTCTTGTCAACGCATTTTGAGCCTTTGCACTTGCTGGTCTCTGACGAGCAAGGTCGAAACGCATGACATCTGTTGTGTTTGTACTGCGTGCTACACCATAGAAGGTGTCATAACCCTTTGTCTTATCATATCCTAAATGGAAACCATCATTAGTAGCATTGATGTCAAGATTGAAGATAGTTCCAGTCTTTGTGTACTTTATTTCGATACTTCCATTATCCAAAACTTTCCAAGAGAATACCAATGTCTGTGTGTTACCTTGTGCATCAGTATCTACCTCAACTCCATTACCTTGGAGCGAATTAGCTGAAGAATTATACTGGAAGAACTTCATGTTAGCTCTAAAACTATCTCTCTTACGCTGATGTGTTGCATCATCCGTGTACTCAACAGTCATATTACCATCCCACTCACCGGTAAGTGTCTGTGCTTCTTCAACCAGTTTATTTACTTGTCCGTTCTCCTCCTGACGATAGTTATTATTCCAATTATAGTTACTGTTATTACCTACAGCATCCATAAACTTATAGAACTCTGAGGTTGTTGCTTCTGGGTAATAATAATAGAACCAAGTGTAAGCTGTATAATAACTTGAGCCACTTGGATATTCACCCAGATAGTTTCGTACCGCAGATGTTACCAAATCATCATAGTAATCATCGTCACAGCTTGTCAATGCCAATGGACTCGCTACTATTGCAAGTGCCAAGAAAAACTTTGAAATTCGTCTCATACTCATATCCTATTTAATTCTTATTCTTTGTTTATTTACTGATGCAAAAATAGTGAAATTATAAGATGTTTATCGAGTAAATACACTATTTGAAGATAGGGAAATCCCTATTGAAGAAGATTTCACCCCATATCATCAACCCGAATAAAGAATCTCCAATAATCTATTACGAATTAAATCGATTACTAAAAAACTCCTAAACAATGAAGGAGAAAACAAATAAAATTCGTACATTTGCAACACACAAATAAGTAAACTATATAAAGAGAAGATAAGAAACAGAAATGAGAACAGTTTATGAATTCTCTGTCAAAGACAGAAAAGGTAAGGCTTTTTCACTGAAAGAGTTTTCTAATGAGGTGCTACTGATTGTAAACACAGCTACAAAATGTGGCTTCACACCAACTTACGAGGAGTTGGAGGCACTCTATGAGAAGTACCATGCACAAGGATTTGAAGTACTTGATTTCCCTTGCAACCAGTTTGGACAGCAGGCACCCGGTACAGACGAAAGTATCCATGAGTTCTGCAAACTTACATACGGCACAAAATTTCCACGCTTCAAGAAGGTAAAGGTGAATGGTGAAGATGCTGAGCCTCTCTTCAAGTTCCTTAAAGAACAAAAAGGCTTTGCTGGTTGGGACGAGTCACACAAGCTCTACCCTATACTCGACAAGATGCTTTCTGAAGCTGACCCTAACTACAAGGAGAGCGCAGAGATTAAGTGGAACTTCACCAAATTCCTTATTAATAAGAAGGGACAGGTTGTTGCTCGCTTTGAGCCAACAGAGAAGATTGAGAATATCGCAAAGCAGATTGAGGAGTTATTGTAGGATAAAGGCTTACAATTAGTTCTTTCCTAATAAGGATAAAAGCTATTTGTAAGATTACATATAACAAAAGGATAAAAGGCAAAGGGTTTAGTGCTCTTTGCCTTTTATTATTTATCATACTTATTGCTATCCAGTAAACATAAGCCAACTTACTTCAGATTTTAGATTTACTTGTAGCAGATATGTTTTTCCTAATGTCTGTTTGCCTTTACTATCGTAAGATATTACAAGGTAATTAGCACTCAGCACCAATGGTGCTTACCAACAACACAACGCGTGCTGGGCAACAGCACATAAGTGAAACACGCAAAGTAAGTTTTAAGCTTACTTCATTTCGCAATCCAAGTCCTGCTTTCTTGCTGGAAGAAAGTAGCATGCTACAAAGGTAATTAACCCATTCAACATCAGCAATTCATAGCCAAACTTGTAACCAGTAGTTCTCGAAACGATTGTGTCTAAAGCAAAACAAAGAAGTGGACTGGCTACTGCTATATATGGAGTCAACCGATCATTTATCGCTCGTTTGGTACATAAGCCAAATGCAAAAAGACCCAAGAGTGGACCATATGTATAAGAAGCAATCGTGTAAATAGCATCTATCAAACTCGTTGAGTTGACATAACGGAAGATAAGGATAAACAAAATAAACACAATGGACACACCTATATGTGCCTGTTTGCGTAACTTTTCATCCTTTGGACGATTACAGATGTCTACACAATAAGTTGTTGTTAAGGCGGTTAAGGCAGAATCTGCACTGGAGAAGCACGCTGCAACAATACCGATTGTAAAGAGAATGACAACCAATGTACCTAATTGTCCACCTGCAACAGCCTGCAACATTAAATTATCTGGCATATCAGGCAAGGCTTGCCCGATACTATTGAAATACATCATTAACAGTACGCCCAAGGACAAAAAAAGTAAATTGGCAGGTACAAAGGCAAAACCATAGGTACACATATCCTTCTGTGCTTCACGCAAAGTCTTACAAGTAAGATTCTTTTGCATCATGTCTTGGTCCAGTCCTGTCATAACAATAACAATAAAGATACCGCTAAGGAACTGTTTCCAAAAGTTCTGCTTTGATACCCAGTCATCGAATACAAAAATACGAGAATGACTGTCATTGGCTATCGCTTGAGCTGCTTCCGGGAGCGACATGCCCAATGTTTCGACCACCTTATATATAATAAGAACGAGGGCAAGTAGCATACAAAGGGTCTGAAAGGTGTCTGTCAAGACCAGTGTACGAATTCCTCCCCTACGCGTGTAGAGCCAAATAAGTGCCACAAGAGCCACAACAGTAATGGGAAAAGGTATGCCGTAGGCATCTAAGACGAAACGTTGAAGTATCATACAAACAACATAGAAGCGCACTGCCGCACCTGTCATCTTAGACAATAGGAAAAATGAAGCACCAGTCTTATAGCTATAATTGCCTAAACGTGTTTGTAAATAAGAGTAGATAGTTGTCAACTTTAGGCGGTAATAAACAGGAAGTAACAGATATGCAACAGCAAAATAACCCAGCACAAAACCTAAACATGTCTGCATATAGGTCATATCGCTCAACAGTACCATTCCCGGAACGCTAACAAAGGTGACGCCAGAAATACTGGCACCAATCATTCCGAAGGCAACAAGATACCAAGGTGACTGACGGTTTGCACGAAAGAAAGCATCGTTGTCTGCTTTATGTCCCGTTATTCTACTTATTAACAATAAGATGCAAAAATATGCAAGAATAGTAGCGATTATTATCATAATGGCAGCAAAATTACTAAAAATATAATCATTCCGTGCATTTAGAAAATCTTATTTTGTAACTTTGTGGTACATCATCTTTCAATAAACATCATCCATTGTATAATTGAGTAACAGTATGGCACAACAGAAAAGATTTATACTTGACGAGAAAGATATCCCTACACAGTGGTATAATATTCAGGCTGACATGCCTACTAAGCCTCTTCCTCCACTTCATCCGGCTACACGTAACCCAATGACAGCAGAGGATCTTTCTGAAATTTTCAGTAAGGAATGTGCAAAACAAGAACTTGATTGTGAGCATACTTGGATTGATATTCCTGAAGAAGTGTTGGAGATGTATAAGTATTATCGCTCCACACCTCTTGTCCGTGCGTATGCTTTGGAGAAAGCATTAGGCACACCAGCACATATCTATTTCAAGAATGAAAGTGTAAATCCACTTGGCTCACATAAGGTTAATTCCGCCATCCCTCAGTGTTACTATTGCAAGCAAGAAGGTGTAACGAATGTCACAACAGAGACTGGTGCGGGTCAATGGGGTGCTGCACTATCCTACGCAGCAAAGGTATACGGACTTGAAGCAGCGGTTTATCAGGTAAAGATTTCTATGCAACAGAAACCTTATCGTTCGCTGATTATGAGGACTTTTGGGGCTATGGTTGAAGGTTCACCTTCAATGTCTACACGTGCAGGAAAGGACATTGTTACACGCGACCCAACACATCCGGGTTCGTTGGGAACAGCTATCTCAGAGGCTATCGAACTGGCAAGAACTACACCTAACTGTAAGTACACTTTAGGTTCAGTACTCAATCACGTTGCATTGCACCAAACTATTATCGGCTTAGAGGCTGAGAAGCAAATGGAAATGGCTGGAGAATATCCTGATAAGGTCATTGCCTGCTTTGGTGGTGGTAGTAATTTTGGTGGTATTGCATTCCCATTTATGCGCCACAATATCCTTGAAGGAAAGAAAACAGAGTTTATTGCAGCAGAGCCAAATAGCTGTCCAAAACTGACACGTGGCAAGTTTGAATACGACTTCGGTGATGAAGCGGGTTACACTCCTTTGTTACCAATGTTCACGCTTGGCCATGATTTCAAACCTGCCAATATCCATGCAGGTGGCTTACGCTATCATGGTGCTGGTGTCATCGTGAGTCAATTGCTCAAAGACGGATACATGTGTGGAATGGATATACCACAGTTAGAAAGCTTTGAAGCAGGTATTCTCTTCTCTCGCACAGAAGGAATTATCCCCGCACCAGAGAGTTGTCATGCCATTGCAGCTGCTATTCGAGAAGCAAAGAAGGCAAAGGAAACAGGAAAAGAAGATGTTATCCTCTTCTGTCTTTCTGGTCATGGACTCATTGATATGACGGCTTATGACACTTATATCAATGGTGATTTAAGAAACTATACACTCTCTGATGACGAGATAGAGAAGAACCTTGGGACTGTTCCGAAGGTATAGTTAAGGTTCTTCTTTTAAATGCGTAGATTGTTAATAGTATGAGATTAATCCACATACATAGTATGATTACCTTCAATAAGATGGTTTTATAAAGGCTCAACACCCAACAACCATCACCCAACACTGGTATGATTTCCTCCAATAAGATGGTTTAATAAAGGGGAATAAACTACACGATAAATGTAATTAGGTGCGATGTCTATCTGTCTTATACAAACAATTTATTCCTTCATTAGTCGAAACCTGTAAACTATTTTCGTACAGTTCAAAACCTATACATGCTCTTTTGGCTTCTAAAAGATGCCTAATTGGCTTGCAAAAGGTGCCCTTTAAGCCCCTTATTAACGCCCTTTTGAAGTCCAATTAAGCACCTTTTACTTTGCTACTTTATAACTAACTGATTTCCTGCTGATTGCAAACCTGCTTCTTACCTGTGTTTTTACCGTTAGTTATAGATGTTTTATTTGAAATTATGTAATGATTTTTCAAACCCTTATCTGCATATTATAGAGGTCTAAAAAAATTACAGGCACTTTGTAGACAGCGCTACAAAGTGCCTGGAATCCTTTATAAACAATGATTAAACTGTCTCAATGTTATCTGCTTGTAAAGCTGCACCGATTGCCGTACAATACTCAGAATTCTTCGGAATAATAAAGCGAACATCGTATATCTTCTCCATAACAGGGAAAAGGAGTTCGCATTGTGGCAACAAACTAAGATTACCTATGAGTACAAAGTCACGGATATCGCTATTCAAAGAGCTCAAGATTGTTGCTGAACCGATAGACTGTAACACTAATCCTATCAAACCTAAGGCAATATCTTCACGACTTGCATTAGCCTGCGCATTGGCAAAGAGAGATGCAGTAGCATCCATTGGCAAGCCTGGAAGTGGACTGGTTGAGATGTCTTTAATTTGAAGATTGATACGAGAAATATCTCCCTTATTAGCCAAAGCAATGATTTCGTTAATGTTATCAGTCTGTAACAACAAGCGTGAAAGACCACTCAGCGTACCGCCACCAATACCGATACCACCAATATGACGTATCTCATTGCCATCACAAAGTACAAGTGAAGTACCCGTACCCATAGAAACTACAATCATACGTTGCAACTTCGACTCAAACTGAGCACCTAAGCCATCAGCCAAAAACTCATCTGCCTTAGCCGTTGGAAGTCCATAAACAGGCTTATCAATATAGTGAGCACCTACACCCGTAAGCATAACACGCTCAACCTCAGACAGGTCTATCCTATTGTCATATAGATATTTTCCAAACGCTCCATACAAGGACGTTACTGGATCAGTAGCCTTGATACGCAAAGGTTTAATAACCTTTCCCTCTCTGATTCCAACAATCTTGGTTGTTGAAATACCCACATCTATACCGATGGAAATCTTCATACACCTTATATAATTATACAGAAGTCTTGCAAAAAGCGCTTTTTGAGAGATAATGAATAAACCAAAATATATAAGAATTTACACCAAGTAACCACTCATAAAGAATCATCTCTACGCAAGTGTTGGTAACGGTTCAAATCCTTATAATATCATTAAATCCAATACTCCACATAAGCATGAAATACAACTTATAATGTCGCAAAGGTACGAAAAACCTTAAAGTTTAGAGCATTTACCGATATATTTTACAAAAAAGACACAAAAATATTTCTCTATTAAGCTGAAAATGAGTATCTTTGCATTCCGTTATAATGAGAGATTGGAAATAAACATCAATAAAGAACAAAAACAAAATGACGAAAGCAGATATCATCAATGAGATTGCAACGTCTACTGGCATCGCCAAGAAGGACGTTTCAGCTGTGGTTGAGTCTTTTATGGAAACCATCAAAGACAGTTTGTTGGAGAAGAAAGAAAATGTATACCTTCGTGGTTTCGGTAGCTTCATCGTTAAGCACCGTGCGGAAAAGACAGCTCGTAACATCTCAAAGAACACGACTATCACTATCCCAGCACACGATTTCCCAAGCTTCAAGCCAGCAAAGACCTTCATCGAGGATATGAAGAAATAAATTAAACATAAATACAATAACAATTTAAAACAATTTAAAGCTATGCCAAACGGAAAGAAGAAAAAGGGACACAAGATGGCTACGCACAAGCGTAAAAAGAGATTAAGAAAGAACAGACATAAGAGCAAGTAAGCCCCAAGGCTGAAAGGCTTTATAACTGACTTTCAATAATATGGCGGGGCGTGTCATCGCAATATACTTCTCTTCCCTGGAAGTGCGACGACAGGTTCCGCATTTTTATTTTATCTATAAGTATCCTTTAGCATCATTGTAGAGACTATAAAAGGCGCTAAATGATAGCTTATAACAAACGAAGAAGATGACAAGCGAAGTAATTATTGATGCCCAACCGAAAGAGATTTCGATAGCGCTACTCGAAGACAAGCGTCTGGTTGAATACCAGCGTGAGCCAAGAGAGGCGAGCTTCTCGGTTGGAAACATCTACGTGGCAAAGGTAAAGAAACTGATGCCAGGGCTGAATGCCTGCTTTGTAGATGTAGGTTATGAGCGTGACGCCTTTCTTCATTATCTTGACTTAGGGAGCCAATTCAACTCCTATGCAAAGTATCTGAAACAGGTTCAGAGCGACCGCAAGAAACTTTATCCCATTCAGAAAGCCACTCGCCTACCCGACTTGCAAAAGGACGGAACAGTTCAAAACACACTGCAGGTAGGACAAGAGGTGATGGTGCAGATTGTTAAAGAACCCATTTCCACCAAAGGACCTCGCCTTACAGGCGAAATATCATTCGCTGGCAGATTCTTGGTGCTTATACCATTCGGGCATAAAGTTAGCGTATCTTCTAAAATCAAAAGCGGTGAAGAACGTGCACGCCTCAAGCAGCTCATACAGAGTATTACACCAAAGAACTTCGGTGTAATTGTCCGTACAGTAGCTGAAGGAAAGCGCGTAGCCGAGCTTGACGCTGAGATGAAAGTGCTACTGAGCCGCTGGAATGAAGCAATCACAAGACTACAGAAAACGCAGGAACGCCCTCAACTTGTGTTTGAGGAGACTGGACGTGCTGTTGCGATGCTGCGTGACCTCTTCAATCCAACCTACGAAAACATCTACGTCAACGATGACGAGATTTGCACTGCCGTTCAACACTACGTCTCTCTAATAGCCCCTGAAAAGGCGGGCATAGTGAAGAAGTACACTGGTAAGGTGCCAATCTTTGACAACTTTGACGTTACGAAGCAAATTAAATCAAGCTTCGGCAAGACCATAAACTATGGTCATGGCTGCTACCTCATCATCGAACACACAGAGGCAATGCATGTTGTAGATGTGAATAGTGGAAACAGAACGAAAGAAAAAGCACAGGAACAGAATGCTCTTGACACCAATCTTGGTGCTGCCGATGAGTTAGCTCGCCAGCTTCGACTGCGTGATATGGGTGGAATCATTGTCGTAGACTTTATCGACATGAATCTTGCTGAGGACCGCCAGATGCTGTACGAGCGTATGTGTAAGAACATGCAGAAGGACCGTGCACGTCACAATATCCTACCTTTGAGCAAGTTTGGACTGATGCAGATTACTCGTCAGCGTGTACGCCCAGTAATGGATGTAGATGTAGATGAGAACTGCCCTACCTGTTTCGGTACTGGTAAGATTCGTTCAAGCATTCTCTTTACCGATCAATTGGAGCGTAAGATAGACCGATTGGTTAATAAGGTTGGAGTAAAGAAATTCTATTTGCACGTTCATCCTTACGTTGCAGCTTACATTAACAAGGGTCTTATTTCCTTGAAACGTAAGTGGCAAATGAAGTATGGGTGGGGTGTAAATATCATTCCTTCACAGAAACTCGCCTATTTACAGTATGAGTTTTATGATGCAAATCAGCAGTTCATTGATATGAAGGAACAGAACGATAAATCCTAAACTAACAACTAAGTCGTTAGATAAAACGAAAGGTTTACAACATTAGAAATCCGCAACCTATAATATATAAGGTGGCGGATTTCTTTTTTTATCTACTTTTCATATTTCATAAAAACTTAGACTTCAAATCTAACAGAAAGTCAATTTTGTCAACAATTTTCCTCTCTTCGATTTTTATTAAGGCTTAATTACACTCGAATTAACGCTCAATTGACTTCTAAAAGATGCCCTTTTAAGATCTTACTAACGCCCTTTTGAAGTCCAATTCAGCACCTCTTGCAAACCTTTTTTGTAACTTATTAACTACAAGATAGTTACAAAGGTATAGCAAAGAGTGGTTTTATGCTTATTTTAAGTGGGAAACATTAGTAACAATGTAAAATGAATTCGCATCAACAAAAACGCCTTCACCTGTCTAAAAGAAGACAAATGAGGGCGTTTGCTATATGGTTTAATAAACGTTTTAAGCCGGAATGACTTTAAAGCGTACTCTGAATGCGCGTTTCTGCTCATCCCAGTTTGTACCCAACATCTCAAAGCGACCAATCTGAGCGGTTGAACGAACATGCTTACCTATGCAAAGGCAAGCATCAAAATCACCAATACGAACCAATCGCAACATCTCTGAAGCATCTTCTGGAAGTCTATCAACAGTAACACCTTCGGGAATATTATTGCGGTCGACCATTTCAAAAGTTACAGGCAAGTCTTCAGCAATAAGACGATTCATCTCATCCTCTATCGCCTTTTCTTCCTTACGGTTTGGTTTATGATCAAGTATAAAAGTCATCTTACTCTTCTTCCGTTCGATGTGAGCATTATTACTACGCTCTGCCCCAAACATACGAATCATCACCTGATTCAGCAGATGCTCTGCTGTATGGGCAGGAGGAAACTCATCTTTATTGTGTGAATTTAATACATAGTCCACTGTCTTCTTCTTTATATTAAACTTATAAATCCTACCATAGTTCGCCTCTACATCCAATGCAACCTGACCATCACGCTTCAAGTCTACTACCTTTGTAAAACCTGAAAGCAAGTCGGTCATTTCTACCTCCTGTTCGGGCAGAGCGAGGAAATCATACGCATGAGAAGGAATGACTACATTGATATACACTCGCTTTTGGTCGAAGTTGGCAACAACCAATAACACTTCATCATCCGCCTTACGCAAGAAAGCAAACTGCTTGCGAGGATTAAACTGATAACTCTGATTATTCACATACATAAGATCAAAAGTCTGTCCTTCCCTGACAGCTTTTTCACGATTGCAAAAACGGAGAAGTCCTTGATATACAAGAGAGAGTTTCTTTTCGTCTATTGTCAAGGCTTTACGATTAAAAAAGCCTTTATAGATAGCATCGCTCGTCCAGTAATCAAAGATGGTTGAGCGACCATCCTGCCCCGAAAAACCTTCCTTATCCATACCTCTTTCGCCAAACTCCTGTCCTGCGTAAATCATAACAGGGTTCTGTTGAAGAAGAGCAGAAACAATCATGCCGGGAACTCCCTTCCAAGGGTTACCAGCGAAGAAGTCTGAACCAATGCGCTGTTCATCATGATTCTCAAGAAAGTAAAGCATGTGGTCACGAATATCGTCAACCTGCTGCCACTCATGGGTGATAGAAGAAGCAGGACGCTCGTCACACATCACACCACGGATACAGTCATACATACCCACCTTATCGTAGAGATAGTCGAAACCTGACTCTACATACATACGATATTGGTTAGGATCGTAAACCTCACCAATGAATATCATCTCAGGATAACGCTCCTTCACCTGCAGTGTTGCGTAAGCCCAAAACTCGTGCGGAACCATCTCTACCATGTCACAACGAAAGCCATCAACACCCTTTGCTGCCCAAAAAAGAAGGATATCAGTCATCTTCTTCCATGTAGAAGGGATAGGATGATAGTGGTAGCTTCTGCCACCTGCATCACAATAGTCTACACCATAGTTCAACTTTATGGTTTCATACCAGTCGTTCTGCTGTGGGTGAGCATCGAAACGGTCATTACCTGTACACTTTGCAGGAAACTCATTATAAGGTTCAGCACCGTGAGCATAAGTATTCTCAACAACACCAGAGAGGTCAAGTTTTTCGTCCGGACAATAATAGAAATTGTTTTGAGTATCAAAGTGCTTGCTCGTATCATCACCTTCTCCAAGGTCTTCAACACCCTCAGGCTTAGCTATACTCTTATACTGGCGAGCTACATGATTAGGCACAAAGTCTATAATCATCTTCATACCTTCAGCATGTGTACGGGCTACAAGTGCCTCAAACTCTGCCATACGAGCATCTACATCTACAGCTATGTCAGGGTCAATATCATAATAATCCGTGATGGCGTAAGGCGAGCCAGCACGTCCCTTTACAACACGAGGGTTCTGTGTAGGAATACCAAAGGATGAATAATCAGTACATGTAGCATGACGGATAACTCCTGTATACCAAAGATGAGTGACACCGAGGTCATGAATGTGACGTAAGACATCCTCATCGAAGTCATTCATCTTTCCTGCTCCGTTCTCTGCTAAGGTACCATATTCCTTCTTAGTAAGATTCTTATTACCGAAGGTACGGGTGAAGACTTGGTAGATAACTAATTTAGTTTTCATAAACAAATAGAAAGGAAACCCCTCCTTCGTTCCCTCCCTCAAAAGGAAGGGGACGGAGGAGGGGGCTGTCGCTTAATAATAAAGTTAGGACTATACACCGTGTGCATTAACGGTTTTATCAATACGACCGAGCATACCCTGCAAAGCAGAACCTGGGCCACACTCTACGAACTCGTTAGCACCATCGGCAATCATGTTCTGTGCGCTCTTTGTCCAACGTACGCTTGATGTAAGCTGAGCGATAAGATTCTTCTGAATCTCAGCTGGATCAGTGTGTGGCAATGCGTCAACATTCTGATAAACTGGGCACTTTGGAGCATTGAATGTAGTTGCCTCAATAGCTGCCTGCAACTCATCCTTAGCTGGCTGCATCAATGGAGAGTGGAAAGCACCACCTACCTTCAATGGCAATGCACGCTTAGCACCAGCCGCCTTCATCAACTCGCAAGCCTCATTGATACCCTCTGTTGAACCAGAGATAACCAACTGACCAGGACAATTGAAGTTAGCTGCAACACAAACCTTACCTTCTTTAGATACAGATGCACAGATTTCCTCAACCTTCTCATCAGCCAAACCAATAATAGCTGCCATAGTACCCGGATTCTGCTCACAAGCCTTCTGCATTGCATTAGCACGTGCAGCAACAAGCTTCAAACCATCTTCGAAGCTCAATGCACCAGCTGCAACAAGTGCAGAGAACTCACCCAAAGAGTGACCTGCAACCATATCTGGCTTGAACTCATCGCCTAAGCAAAGAGCAGAAATAACGCTATGGAGGAATACTGCAGGCTGAGTAACCTTAGTCTCCTTCAACTGCTCGTCTGTACCAGCAAACATAATCTCGGTTATCTTGAAGCCAAGAATCTCGTCTGCCTTGTCAAAAAGTTCCTTTGCTAATGGGTTATTGTCATAGAGTTCCTTACCCATACCAACAAACTGAGATCCCTGTCCAGGGAATACAAATGCTTTCATATACTATTGAATTGTTTAATTATTAATATTCTACAGAGTGCAAAGATACAGAAAAGAAAGGAGATAGAAAAGAAACTAAGTAAAAAACACGATGTGGTTTGCATCACTCTAACCTCGTAGAAATAATTTCTTGTTATTTCAACTATATATTTTGCACCTATAAGATTGTATACATTAGGTTTGTATAAGAAGACTTTTGGGTTATAAACTGCCAAAATAAATGCGCATTGTCAGCATTTCCAATACCTTCATATTCCCCTAAGACAAACAATACTTACCCTTTCTAAACCATATAAGTCTTGTCTTTACCTGTTCTTATAAGGTATACTACAAGTTCAGAAAGCCATCCACTCCGTCCGTGCGAAGGCTTAGCACGTGTGGTGCGGACGCCAAACACCATTCGTGTTGTTGGTAAATAACTCACTATACATAACCAAGACGAAAGAAAAGAGTTGTACTAACAAAAGGAGATAGCACCCACTTATTCTTGTAAGTAACCATTACCTTTACGCCCAAATGAACTAAATGAGCAATATAATTACATTATTGAAAAGACATAACAAGGTGGCGACCAGCTAATAAAGCAATAAAACCTAATGCAAGGGAGGCAATGATATAAAGGGAAGAAATCATAAAACCATCCCCTCCCTTTAATAACGTTGCATGCTCATTCATGAAAGTAGAGAAGGTTGTAAAACCTCCACAGAAACCAGTAGTAAGCATAAGGCGAACTGCAGGACTGACACCTCCATTATCACTGGATAATGAAGAGAAGATACCTATAAGGAAACAGCCAAGCACGTTGACGACCATTGTTCCCAAAGGGAATGAACCTACTACGGCAAGTTGTACATACTTCGAGATAACCATTCGAAGACTGCCGCCAACAAAACTTCCAATACCTACTAAGAGAATATCCTTTATCATACTGAACGAACAGTTATTTTTGTCTATAAGGCTTAGAAAACCAGATTAAAACCAAATCGAATACCATTCTTTGAGATACCCGGAGCATGTGTATAAGTTAGTCGACGAACGTAATCTACCTCCAAAAACTTGAAGATATTATGTACTCCGACAACAAACTCCATATAAGGGTCGTGTGTCATTACACGTGTATCGACAGGGAACTTATACAATTCCGTATCATTAGCATTCTGTGGTAAATACGGGTTGTTCTTATCTGTCAAATGTCCCCACATACCTTTAAAGGCAACATACTCACGCCACTTCAACTTCTTAATGAGTGGAATACGGTTGAAAATCTTACCCTCTAAGTCCCATGCAAGATTAAACTGTGCATATCGGTCATTAAGGAATTCAAGTCCTTTCATGAGGTTGAATGTCCCTTGATGCTCGAAATAAGACGTGTTCACAGGAGGAGTGATGAGGAATTGGAATGGTACCTTATTCCATTGTGCACCACCTTGTACACGTGTATCAACATGTCCCCAACTTCCTAACCAGAAACGTTTATAGATAGAAACCTCCGTAAGATTAGTATTAAAGTCGCTACCTAAGAAATGCTTAATGCCCATTGTATGCGAGATATTAAACTCTGGAGCATCAAGGTTTACGGTCATTCGCTGTTGTTTTGAGTTGACATAAGATTGTCCAGGGCGGTAGTTAAGTCCAAGAATGACTTCACTCACACGCAGTTTGTCAACCAGCGTACCGTCCATTTTCTCATACACAAGCTTTCCTGTTGGCTTATTACTTTCTGTACGGAACTCAAAACTCGTAGCCAATCCATAATCTGTCTCCCACATGAAGTTTATCTTCTGACGATTTACAAAATACATCTGCTCAACCTTTACAGGGCGGAAAGTCATGAAGATATTATCCTTATTATGCTTCAGATACTTATCTGATGGAGACTCAACATCACTTGTTGATTCGAAAGATATGGTACGGATAGGGAACTCTATAGGCTGATACTCGGGTTTATTAAACGAGTATGTAACCTTTGCATCGTAATAACTACGGCGCGACTGTGTACCATAAGCATAGTAACCCTCAAAGAACCAATGAGGATTAAACTTAGCTGTAGTACGAGCCGAGGAACGTAAACGAATGCCATCAACAAAGTTTTTTGAGATAAAAGTATTGACAGGACCAATATCAAACTTACTTGGCTTATCTTCTGAACCTGTTTCTATGAAGTTCTCTATCAAAGCCTTGGATGCAAATATCACCCACTTGAAATGCTTTGTGCTTGCCATACGCTTGATAAATGAGTCCATTCCAGCCTCACTCTTCGTCAGTTGCGTTGTTCTATGTGCTGCCCAGAAATCATTATCGCGCATCTTAGCATTGGTATCGTATATTGTCTTTGCCTTACCCTTAAATTGTTTGTCATCAATAGGTGCAAAAGCATAGTTTGTCATACCGGTCGTACGGATGACGATAGCACGTTGCAAAAGATCTGTCAGTTTCAACTCAGCAATCATATTGTCAGTCGTTAAAGCCCACTCTCCATTGCTTAACTTCGTGAATTCCTGCTGAAACTTCATTGCATCAACAAAGTTAACACCCGTATTAGCAGGTAACTGCATATCACACTTCTTCACATGAAACGAACTATCATTCAATACATACAACTCTCCACGGAATCCAAAGTCCTGCTGGTTGGCTGGCATAAACTGCAAACGGATACACTGATCTTGATTGACATAGACCGTATCATCGATATAGAAATGATAGAACGAAATCGCTGTAGAGCCAATTGGAGATGGGAAACGCTTTTGAAGAAGGTCTATTTGGTCGTCATAAAGATTGATATCTTTAAAGAGATCCTTCACTATCGTATTCAAAGCCTCACCTGTTTGTATAAGTTTTGAAATACCTTTAGTAGACTGTCCTAACACGATATCCTTTTCATCACGTGGATTCTTACGATAAAGATGCTGGGTAAGCGTCTCATCTACAGAGATTGGAAGAATGAGTTTGTTATTATAAGGACAAGTCTCTACTTGGTCAAGAAGCCAAGGAGCCTTCTTAAACATAGAACCTTCAAGTTCATCAGGTGTAAGGTTATTAATAGCCATAGTCACCTTCTGATACTTATCATACTGATAGTAATCATGGTTTTCCAAGTGAGTTCGCTTCTTCGCAGCAATAACTCGCCTCATCAACTCTACTGCTGGGTTATCCTTACGTGAATATTTATGACGACGTTTAGCCTTCACAACAATACCCTGCAGTTGTTTAGAGTCAGCAATAAGCGTCACCTTCAATTCTCTTGAAGTATGTGCAGTAATCTTAATATTACGTGGTTTATAACCAACAGCAGTGATTGTAAGTTGTTCACCTACTTTTCTTGCAATAGAGAAATGACCATTCGCATCACTCGAAGCACCTAACTTTAAATTCCGATAGACAGCATTCGCATAAGGAATACTATCTCCCGTTTGCCAATCAACCACATAACATTGAAGTAGAGTACTATCTATAACAGCTGGTTTAGCGGCTATCTTAGCTAATGAATCCATCATTTGCAGCAACGAATCAGTTGCAATTCCCATCGAGTCAGCTGCTGTCAACAAAGAATCTTTACCTACAAACGAAAAGTCTTTACCCACCAACAATGAATCAATGTGCATAACATAAGGCTTTGAATTAAAGAACAAAGACTTAAATGTATATGCATGTGCTGAAAATGATACGAATATAAAGAGGAGAGCAACTATCACTCTCAACCTTATCATTCGCCGTCCTCCTCTTGTCTTATCAAAGACAGAAGATGTATGATTACGCATGTTTAGACTCATTAATCTATTCATATATTACTTTAGTTTTAGAATCATGCAAGACAACTTACTATCGTCATTTTGCATTCAAGCGTCCTCCTATCCCATAAAAGGGCTTGGAGGACTTCACAGTTAATAGAGGAGATGACTAATCAATCTCCTCATCAGCTTCATATCCACCCATCTCTCGAATGGCATTCTTCAGCATTGTATACTGTTCAAAGAGATTATTGACAGCTTCCTCACCACGAGTAAAATCGTGCATTGGACTCTTGAGGAAGAAACTCAAGAAACGCTGAATACCATAACGACCAGCCCTTGCAGCAAGATCTGAGAGCAACGTAAGGTCAAGAAGCAATGGTGCAGCAAGGATAGAATCACGACAAAGGAAATTAATCTTTATCTGCATTGGATAACCCATCCAGCCAAAGATATCTATATTATCCCATCCTTCCTTGTCATCATTACGAGGAGGATAATAGTTGATACGCACTTTATGATAGATATTACCATAAAGGTCGGGCTGCTCATCAGCTCTACAAATGGTCTCAAGTGTCGACAACTTACTTACTTCCTTTGTATGGAAGTTAGCTGGTTCATCAAGAACTAAGCCATCACGATTACCCAAGATGTTCGTTGAGAACCAACCAGCAAGTCCAAGGTTACGTGTCTTAATGATAGGAGCAAAGCCCGACTTAACCAATGTTTGTCCTGTCTTAAAGTCTTTACCAGCAATAGGCATACGAGTCTTCTCAGCCAATTCCCACATAGCAGGTATGTCAACCGTTGTGTTAGGGGCACCCATGATAAACGGACAACCCTCGGTCAATGCTGCGTATGCATAACACATTGATGGAGCAACGTGCTCTCTGTCATCCGACTTCATAGCCAACTCCAACTGTTCAAGTGTCTTGTGATACTGCTCGTTATATGGAACATATATCTCCGTTGAAGCTGCCCAGATGACAACAACACGTTCGCAGCCATGCTCTTTCTTAAAGTTCTGAATGTCTTTCTGCAGTTCCAGTACCATATCCCAGCGTGTCTTACAGTCTTTAACATTGTCTCCGTCAAGTCGCTTAGCATAGTTTCGGTCGAAAGCTGCCTTCAAAGGCTTGATAGCCATCAGTTCTTCGCGTACTGGTTCAATATCCTTTGCCTTCAACACTTCAGCATATACTGCCGCTTGATAAGCATTCTGAGGATACACATCCCATGTACCAAAGACGATATCATCTAAGTTTGCCAATGGAACAATATCTTTGTAATGAAGATATTTCTTATCAGCTCCACGCCCAACACGGATTTTATCATATTGAGTCATTGAGCCAATAGGCTTCGTAAGACCTTTGCGTGTCATTAACACTCCAGTCATGAAGGTCGTAGCAACAGCGCCGCAACCAACGACCATTATTCCTAATCTGCCCTCTGCAGGCTTTACATTTGTTTGCTTCATGATTATTACTGCAATATTTTATTAACGCATTAAAGCGGCATATATTGTCTTAATATAGGTTGTAGTTCAACTAAATTCTTAATAATATAATCTGCTACACACGTTGTTGGCTCTTCAGACGTCCACCCTTCGCCTTTTAACCATACGGTATGACAACCAAGTTCATGTGCAGGAAGTATGTCTTTGGTATAGCTATCGCCAATCACAACAACGTTTTCAGACCTCACTTCCATAGATTTCACAGCGATATTAAATATCTGTGAATCAGGTTTTCGAACACCAACAACAGCACTTTCCGTTATGGTTTCAAAATAAGAAGATAAGCCAAACTCCTCAAGTACAACCGACATATTGCCATAAAAGTTTGTTACCAAGCCTATTCTATAATGCTTCTTTAAGTCCGACAGCACGTGTCTACTCTCTGCTATGTTGGCTTTTACCCTCTCATAGACGTCATGTACCACAACCTTTTGCATCCGTTCAGCCTCAACCTGATCCTCCGACAACCAGCCACAGCCAATCAAGTATTCAAACTCTAATTTCAATTTAGACGTTAACATCGAAAGAAATGTGTCGTGTGACCGTATAATAGGCTGCTTTCCTAAGGTACGTTCTGCATGTACATAGGCTTCACGAAACTGATCTTCTGTCACTGGAATACCGTTTCTTTTGTATGCATACCAAAGAAACTTTCCCCAGTGACAACCTGCTGTATCAAGCGTGCCACCAAAGTCAAAGAGGAGCGTTAACCCTCCCTCCTCATCACATTGAGTAGCGTGTGTTCTCTTTGTTCTTAATGATATATCATTTAACTCTTTGTTCATTCTAAATGGTTTAAGTAATATTAGATTGTAATAGACTGTCATTCAACATTAAATGATGAACAGGAAAAGTAAATCTTCAACCTATTTTCAATTTTAATTACAGTCTAAGAAACATATAATTTACTCTTTTGGCGTAAGACTTTTACACAAATCTTCGTGCCGTTTGTGCATATAGATGTACAGAAGATTATATAAACTAATCTCAAACACAAAGTATATCCACGGACAATTCATCAAGCAAGTGACGTAGATAAGAATTGCACGACTATTGAACGATAGGAAGTTTGTAAACGGCATCAGCGGTCGGCTATCTGACAAGAAGCGGTCTTTGAGCTCTTGTGGCACCTTATCTATACTTCCATACTTCTCTATCAATGCCGCATGAAACCGCTGAAAAGCAGGTGTCCGATGCTCCTGACTCCTACAATAACGTTGATAATTACTATGAAAAGCACGGTCCCAAAAGACTCCCTTCTTTCCTTTCAAGCTTTCAACAATAGCATGTTCACGTTCGTACGAGTCAAGTTCTGAACCTTCTTTACCTTTCAAGAAATAAAGATGAATCTGTCGATAATAGTCGCTCAATGAACTTTGCGGGGAGTGACATAACAAACTTGCAACAGCTGCCAAGACTAATCCCCATAAGCCCCACACCTCTGATGTACCAGGTATTGGCTGATACCAGAGTCGTAAGACAATGGCAAGATAGATTGAGAAGAACCACACATCACCTGCAAAACCATCTAAACAGCGACCCTTCATAGACTGTTGACGAGTAAGCCTTGCCAACTGTCCGTCTGTTGAATCACAAAAGTTTGCCAACATCAAGAGGACAATTCCGATGATATTATGCAAGGTATCGGTAAAGAAAAACATTACACCCGCACCAATTCCAAGAAAGATAGAAAGTATGGTAATAGTATTAGGTGTAACACCCAAGCGATGCCAGAACAGGGCAAAAGCCAAACCTATGGGGCGAGTAAAATAGATATCAAGCCATTCTTCCGTATCCATAGACTTGAAAGAGGCGCGAAGGAGACTGAAAAATCCCATCTTACGATCTTGTCCTTCGCCCAAATAAGGAGAAGAACTCTGTACGGTTGAATGGAAATCGTCTTCTATTTGCTGAGCAGATGCTCTGTTATTTTGTTGTTCTTTCATCATTATTTTATGATTATTTACAGGTGATTTAAGTTGAATAATAATTGATTATCAACTAACTACAACTACCCACATCATCCTTACACTTCTCATTAAGGGAAGCTTTGGGAGAACACTCAACCGCCAGCTTCACTCGTTCAAAGATTGCCTTAGCAGCTTCTTTCCTGCATTTTGAGAAACTGGGGAAGTCATTAAAGTCAATGATAACATAACTGCCGTCTTCCTGTATTATCGCATCACCACCATAAATGGATGTTTGTAGTAAACAAGCTAACTTCTCTGCATCAGTTTGTAAGTCAAAAGATGAAAATGAATAATACTGCGGCTTACCATTCCTTTCTTCATCACCAAACTTTGTTTCAGTATCATCACCTGAATAATAATACCGGAAAAAGCCAGTACCTTCAACGCCATAAAACTTCACAACGTCACCTTTTACGTGTGCTTGCGTCACAACATCTGTGATACCACGCTGCATAAAGGTTGATTTTATCTTTTCGACTTCTGACCAATCATGACAGAAACAGACGTCTTCTTTGCTTTGAGCGGTAGTATCAGCACGCTTTACCCAATACCCATCATCACCCTTATCAGGTGGCAATGGGAGATAGTTTTCACGCATCACCTTATCTACATTACTCCTTTGACAAGCCCGAACTCCAACCGATGGATTAAGAACTCGTATACCTCTCTGCTCCAGTTGTTCAAGACAATCTAACGCTTTTGGACTGCGAGCCATAGAAATAATTTGGTAATACGCATTTACAGAGCCTACCGATTCAGCTGAAATTAACTGATTATAAGTACTAAAGTTTTCAACGAATTCACCTTCACCAATTATCTTAGCATCGTCAAAAAAGCAACCAACCTCTTGCAAGATAGCTAAGTCTTTCTCCTCAGAATTAGGTGAATAGCAGGCTGCACGTTGTATCAACAAGGCTTTCCCCTTACAAGAAGATAAGTTCTTTACGCTTTCATCAGCCTTTCTTATATCTTCTATATGGTCGATATCAAACACCTTTGTCAACGAATAAGCTTCTATTCGCAAGCCAGCTGCGACCAACGCACGCTGAAAATTACGCATCAGGCTCTCACCTTTCTCAATACAAGCTTCAAGAATATCAAGCGAGGAAGCTGTCAAACCATATATACCTGCAGAAATAAAGCGAGAATCGGCTTGAGGTGTATCATAATAACCATTAATACGCATGACATTGTCAACACCGACATAAAGTGGTTTTTCATCATCAATATAGTCTGTAACACCCATCAAAGCGTCTGTACCCTGTGCTATCTTATCTTGAAAGGATAAAACATAATCATGAAACTCACTCTCGTCAAAGATAGTATCGACTGTTGTTAGGATAAAAGGGTCATCACGAAGGAAATTGCGCAACTCATAAAAGCTATGCATTGAACTCGGAGTTGATTTTACAACAAATCGCAGAGGGACTGGCAATCCATTCAATCCGTCGTCTTGTATCATCTTCAAATGGCTTGCGACATCAGACATCTGCTCATTACAGATAACAACAATCTCCGTGGCATTATTTCCCATGAAAATCCTTATTAATCTGTCTATGAGCCGTTCTCCCCTTACCTTCACCAATGGTTTGGGTTCGGTGATACCTTCTTGAGCCAGTCGTGAACCGTCGCCAGCTGCAATAATTGCGAATTTCATCTCTGCAAAGATACATAATTCTAAGGAGATAAGCCCCTTTCTCTGTAACGTTTTTCTTCTAAAAGATAAACTAAAAGAAGCTTTTTAGACTCTTTTGTAGACTTACTTGCTATAGAACCTACCCTACCTCATTAGTTATAACACAAACCTGATAAGAAAAGCTGATAAATATAGGCACATAAAACAATTATCAACTACAAGAAATTTTATTACAAAAATAAAGGATTGAAAGGCTTAAAAACCTGTCAAAATATACCGTTTACAAGACTATTGTAAACCAAAGACTATCAGACTGTTACAAAACCGTAAACTAAAAGGTGCTTAATTGGACTTCAAAAGGGCGTTACTTAGACTCCAAAAGGGCACCTTTTGCAAGCCTATTAGGCGTCTTCTTGAAGCCAAAAGAGCATATCTTACTTATAAAGGGAATGAAAAATCATGACAAAACAATAACAAATTGGATTCTAAACAACGATATCTAAGTTAACACTCGACTAAAAAATAGAATAGCAATAAATTCTTAAAGTAAAAATAACATGCTGGAATAAAAATAGAGGAAATAGCGTTTTAGACATAAAGAATATAAAAAATGGTAGAAACCTGAACAAAAACAATGCGTTTAGAGGTCATTATAGTTAATTTTATGTTAAAGCGCAAGCAATCTAAACAAAAAATTTGCTTGTTTGAATATTATATTCTATCTTTGCATATATAGGATTAGAGGATGATAACAACAACATAACACAGATTGTTTAAGACAAAAAAAAGCAATCCTCTATAGATATTCACAAGCCAAGTTGAGATTTAATTTGACTTGTATGAGATGAAAAGAGGTTAAAAAAACTATTTTACTAAAGACATCAAAAGTAATATATAGCTACTTAGTTGCGTTAACCACGCAAGGATAATTCACGCAAATAAGAGCACGAAATACATAGGTTAGTTTTTTAAGGTGAAGGATAACAAAATTGTCATGGGTCCCACTCTATCTCATATTGGGATTTCGAAGACATTCAGCCAGTCCTGATTTCACATCGGTGAAATCAGGATTTTTTATTTGAAATATTTTGTTTTATCCGTTAAAGTGCCTATATTTGTAACCATATATGTTTAAAGATAAATACAAGCGAATAAGTTGTATGTTGCTCTTTTTCCTCATTGTAGGAAGAACTATGGCACAACAGCCCTTGACCTTTGAGTTGGAACGTGTCAGCGACTCACTTTCATGGCTTTGTTTATATCCTAAGATAGAAAGCAAGACAGCACTGAAAAGACCAGAGAAGAATAAAAAAAGCAGAACAGCTATTGCGAAATGGCGGCTTCCCTACCCTGTTTATCGACTCGTAACAGGCGATATTAATGGAGATGGAAAGGACGAAGCAATCGTTGGGGTTATCAAACCGACTCGCTTCTATCCACAACCTGCACGCCGCCTCTTCATCTTTAAGCAAATAAATGGTAAAATACGTCCCATGTGGATGGGGTCACGAATGGGTGGAATACTATGCGATTTTCGTTTTATTGAACCATACGTGCGTACATTGCAAGCAACCACCGATAACAAATATGTTGTCGCAGACTATGTTTGGGACGACTTTGGACTCTCTTTCGTGCGCTTTTTAACTGAAGCGATTAACCACGAAGAAGCCCTAAAACGATTTACTTCGAACGAATAAAACTAAAATATAACAATTTAAACCCAAACAAGATGAAACACAATCCCTATTACAAGCAAATGCAAAAGGACGCATTCAGAACTGTAGCTATTGCATTACTAATCTTGTTAGTCTCACCTACTGCGTGGGCACAAAGTGAAAAGTCAGTTGGCAACACAGGTGATGCATATATTGAACGTGCCCAAGAGAAGAAGATGCCTCTTATTCTCCCTGGTGCTGGAAAAGTCAATATTGAAAAATTGAAGGGTAAGATTGATACGCAGATGGATATCTCTAAACTCAATCTTTTAGAGCTACGTGCAATCAGAAACGCCTTTGCTGCAAGGCAGGGATACCCTTTCAAGGATGCAACCTTACGTGCATTATACAATACAACAACATGGTATAACGATGCACTTTGGGATGTTGGTGAAAAAGAAGAGACCACTGGTAAGAAGTTCTCACCACGTTATACGAAAGAACAACTTGCCTTTACAGAGCGCATCCGTACACGAGAAGCTGAATTACGAAAGCTGAACTTTAAACCCGCGAATAGTAAGGACGTGGTGAATATGAAGAACCTTATCAACCCATTCCAGCTGAAAGAGTTTGACCCAAAGCTATATAGCATGTTGGGACAGAATGGTTTTGCGATTGTTCCTGCCGAACATAATCAGCTTTTCCACGTATATGAGAAGAATGATTATGCTGATTTCCCAAGCTTCGTTACCACCGATCTATATCTACAACTTTTCCACCTCTATTTTGATTGTGTTCTACGTGATGTAGAGGAGAAGCACTTAGACTCACTGATGATTGTCTTTTCTTCCAAAATGGGAGCAGAGATGAAGACGCTTACAAGCAGTCAGAATGCAGAAATAAAGGCTGCAGCAGAATATGGTCAGGCATGGTTTGCAGTCGCATCTTGGCTCTTTAGTCATGATAAAGCTCCTACGTCAACTGCCACATTGAATGTTCCTGAAGCCTACAAAACAATGGTAATGGAGGAAATTAATAAGGCTTTTGAGGCTGAGAATGGGTATTCAGAGATGCTGGAATATGCTCCTCCAGGAGGAATGTTTGCTTATTCGCTCTTCCGTCCACGTGGTCACTATACCCGATCTAAGGTTTGTAGTCGTTACTTCCGTGGTATGATGTGGTTGCAAACAGCCCATTTTGGTACGGACAAGCCTGCTAAGATGAAGCAGATTGCACTTATCGCCAATGTCTTCAATCAACAACCAAAGATCAAAACCATATACGACAACGTAAGTGAACCTATCACTTATCTTATGGGAACACCTGATAATGTTACCCTCATACAGGTTGCAGAGCTTGTTAAGAAGATGAACTTACCTATAGAAAAGCTATTATCTTCGAAAAAAGATATGGCTAAGCTGACAGAAGATATCGAAGGAATTGCAAAGAAACAAACACGTATCGAGTTGAAGAAAACACATGGTAGCAAATATGTCGTAGACATTATGCCACAGCGTTATCAACCTGATGCAGAGGCATTGATAGCTACTACGGATCAAGATAGTCCAGTTTCCCTCCGTCCATGCCCTAAGGGACTCGACTGGATGGCTGTGATGGGACTGCCAGGTGCCGAACGTATTCTCATGGATGAGCTGAAAGAAGCACAGAAGTGGGCGGATTTCCCTAAGGCATTGACCACTGCCCGTAAGAAAGTTGCTAATACTCCTTGGGAGGCTTGTGTAGCAAATCAATGGATGTACACGCTCCAGTCATTAGGTGACACCGCACAGCCGCTTCCTTATTTCATGCAGACACCACAGTGGCAGAAAAAGAATTTGAACACAGCACTTGCTTCTTGGGCTGAATTAAAGCATGATGCTATCCTCTACGCAAAGCAGCCGATGTTGGCAGAGTGTGGTGATGGAGGTCCTGAGCCACCTGTCGTAAAGGGTTATGTTGAGCCTAACGTGAAATTCTGGGAGAAAGCTATTGCACTCGTAACAAGAATGGATAAAGTCCTCACAACTTACAATTTACAGACTGAAAAGGCAAAGGCTGTATATGAACGAATAAAGGAAATGGCTGAATTCTGCCGTGATATCAGTAAGAAAGAACTGAATGGTGGAAAGATAACTGATGAGGAATACAACCAGATTGAGATTATTGGTTCGACTGTGGAGAACATCTCTTTGGAGCTTGTCAGCGAAGATAATCAGATGTTGCAGGGCTGGTCTGATGTGGTAAGTACCGACAAGAAGGTCGCAGTTGTTGCTGACGTCTTCACAGCTGCAGGTGAGAATGTTGCCATAGATGATAAATGTGTGCTATATGAAGGAGTTGGTCCGGCTTACGAAATATACGTAGTAGTTGAGATAGACGGCTCGCTCTATCTTACACGTGGCTCCGTTTTATCTTACCGTGAGTTTACAAGATTGATGTCAGACCCACGCATGACGGACGAAGAATGGCAAGAGGAATTAAAGAAGTCACCAACAGGTGGAACGCCATCATGGATGAAAGAGATCATAGCTCCTGTAAAAGGAATGAGTGCTGATGATGAAGAGACCTTCTATAGCTCGGGTTGCTAAAGTTATTATATGCTTGCTAACTCCTATCCTACTATCTTTCAGCGGGATAGGAGTTAATAATATAGACAAAAAGAAGTCTACTTCTAAAGAGGTAGACGACACCTTACGTATCGTTATTACAGGTGACCTTCTACTTGACAGGGGGGTAAGACAGAAGATTGATATGGTGGGAGTTGATGCTCTGTTTTCATCTGGTATCGACTCATTGTTTCACTCTTCCAACTATGTAATTGCCAACTTAGAGTGTCCTGTGACCAAAATAAGGGAACGAGTGTTCAAACGTTTCATCTTTAGAGGCGAACCCGAATGGTTGCCAACACTACGTCGTCATGGCATAACGCACCTCAACTTAGCCAATAATCATAGTATTGACCAAGGAAGAAGAGGACTTTTAGACACACAAGAACAGATTAAAAAAGCAGGAATGATACCTATCGGGGCTGGTAAGAATATGGAGGAAGCAGCAGAACCAGTACTCATTTCTACAAGTCCACGCCATGTTTGGATAGTTTCATCCCTACGTTTACCCTTAGAAAACTTCCTCTATCTTCCTCAAAAAGCTTGTGTTAGTCAGGAGAGTATAGATAGTCTTATCATGCGAGTTAAACGCTTACGAGCCACAGATAAGAATTGTTATATTCTCCTTATACTACATTGGGGATGGGAACACCACTTCAGAGCTACTCCACAGCAGCGTGAAGATGCACACAAACTAATAGATGCAGGGGCTGATGCTATTGTTGGTCACCATAGTCATACACTCCAAACAATAGAGACATATCGAGGAAAACCAATCTATTATGGTATTGGAAACTTTATCTTTGACCAAAGAAAACCGATGAATTCACGGGCTTGTCTTGTGGAGTTAAGCATCACTACAGAGAAGTGTAAAGCAAAGGCTTTACCTATAGAAATCAAGAACTGCACACCCTACCTTAGTAAATAGCGTTTTCAAATTATGCTTATTTCTCACTTTTGGATAACTTTTCAGCGAAAAAGTTTGGAAGTTTACGTTTAAGTATATACTTTTGCAGCAGGTCTGGGGGTATAGCTTTGCACAAAGCTATACCATAAAGCAAAATGAAAAAGTAAACACAATATGAAGCGACAAGGACAAGCACTATCGTTAAAGAATCTAACAAAAAGCAATGTGTGGGACATTCAGGAAAACGATGTCTTCCGCCTTTGGGCACAAGCAGAACGTGACGCCGATTTAAGGGATAATGAGCGACACTACATTGATGTAATCAAAAGTGCCTTTACCATAGAAGAAGTTAAGGTTGATAAGCCTGAAGTTATCAAGAAATACGAAGAACGTGGCTGCCAAGTTGGTCAAGTTAGACTTGATGAGGGTACCACTGTAAAATGGGCTTTAAAGAAAAAATCAATCCAACGTATTACTGATTTAACTTGGGAAAATATCCATCATATATCAGCTCAAAAGCTAATAGAAGTACTTGAGCGTAACTTTGGCGGTGGTTGGGAGAGCCTTCCACAGAGCGTACAGGATATTATCTTAAGTGGATTTGATATAAGTACAACTACGCTTCCGACCGCTCGTCTGAAGAAACCAGGTGGCCTTTATGAGAAGAAAGTCGCTGATGGCTTCGAAGTTCTTGAGATTTCAAAGGGCTCATGGACAGAAGCTATCTTTGCTAAGGAAAAGCCAATTTCAAACGTACCTACTACTAAACTTTCATCATTTGATGAGATTGGAGAAGATGAAAACTTGAAGGATTTGGATGATGAAGACGACATGATGCCTGAAGAAGATAGAGATACAGACGATGAGGACGATGAGGATTTCGATGATGACAAGCTCACTGAAGAAAGCTATCGTACTACATTCGACACCAACCCAGAGGATTTGGAAATGCAAGCCGATGAGGTTGGAGAGGATGTAGACTTCTAAACAAGCATAATAAAAATAGTAAGTGATTAACCAAATCACTATAAGAAAAGACCCAATCAATTGATGATGATTGGGTCTTTTCTTGTTTTCTAAGATTGATCTTGTTCTTGCTTTCTTACCTAATTCGCATTACCGAGCTACGAATAGCCACGAACGCGAGGCGTTGGTTTTAGTGCTTTTTAGCCTTCTGCTCCAAAGCTTGACGACGAGCATTCTGAATCTCGAGGAAACGAGCATCCATACTGCTGTCAAACTCTTGGTTCTTAATAATTAGCCTATCCATAAATGTATGTTATCTTAAATACTTAATCGAATGCAAAGATACGTTTTCTAAGTAATCATAACAAATTTATACGACCTTTTTTGAACTCTTTTTAGTTACTTTTTGACCATAGTCAATACTATTGATTTATATCAAACATAAACCTATTATATTGCAAACAAGACAGAAAAAGTTGGCTATGTCAAATATCTTTCCTACCTTTACACCGAATTCGCAAAGAAAAATAAGTAATAACCGCAGAACCAAAGGGGTTCCGCACAAAAGAAGAAAGGATAACATTATGTTGACATTTGGTATTGTTACTATCGTTGCAGCAGTAATTGCAGAAGCATTGATTGTTTCAAAGAAGATTAATCTTGATTAGTAATTATCAAGTAACCAAAAGACCAGAAATTAAATCGTAAGCTGTTCAAAACAATTAACAGCAGACAAATAAAAAAGGAAAGCCGATGCACTAAATGGTGTATCGGCTTTTTCTATGGTTGTTATTACTCTTTTCTAACAATAATCTTCTCTCAATTCAACACCCTATTGCATGGTATTTTGCCCTCAATATCATTGGTGTTAACCATCCGCACACCTTGTGCTAACCATACGCACATATGGTGTTAAGCATCCGCACCACATGTGCTAAGCATCAATATGCCATTTGAAAAGTAGCTATACGTTGGTAGAGAATAGGGAAAAAGACTGTAATAGTTCTTCTAACAAAACATTATAAAGCCTTAGAAAGAAGACATCATCACTTTAGCTTATTGATAAAAGAGTAGTTTTCAACTATCACTTTACACTAAAGGATATTAAGATCAGCAAGTGCTTTCTGTGCTATAGTATCGAAGTCTTCTCCTAATTCGCAGAAACTTAGAACACAGTTATATGCAGCATGTCTTAATGGTAGACTCTCACCTGCTAACGTTGTGTGTGCCTGATCAAGAAACTCATTAATCCCTCGCTCATTAGGTTCCATACCACGAGCAAACAAACGAGCAAGCAACTGATAGCCACAAAGCTGATACATATCACGATCAGAAGCAATCCACTTGTATGCCAAAGCAGGCGCAAAGTCAAGATATTGAAGAAGATTAAACGCCAATAACTCAGCCATTTCCTGTGTACGAAGGCGTTCCATCCATACTTCTACAAGGTCTTCATCCATCTTCTCAGCTGGCATGATAAGCGTAGCAAGCACCTGACACTCACGAATATCCTCTTTCCATAGTTCTATTGCAAGTTCATAATCCTTACCATATTCAGCTGCCATCTTCTGCAAATCAGGAATTGGCACTCCCCAGTTTATCTTATACGTAACACCCTTTTGACGCATAGAGTGCGATGCAACTCCATTCATCAAGAGGCGGAAAGACTGTTTAATCTCTTTCAGTTTCTCGTGTATCTGTTCGTTCATTATCCTATAAATCTATATTAATTGATAAATTCTATTGTGCCTTTTCTATACCACAACAGTTTAATTACTAAGCATTTGAATACCTATTGGTAGTTGTTATTAACCTACTAAACTCAACACTAAGAAGCAGTCGGTTTCTGAAATACCATACATCTCCAATGTGTCGGCATCACTACGAAACTCTTCTAATAATTGTTCAGTACTCTTTCCACTCTTTACCATCCATTCACGGAACAATTCAACAGCATGTTGAACATTACCCATAGCCCACTGACAATAGCCTGCATTCAGATAATCTTCATGCGCTGGAGTTGATGTTAACAGCGTATCATACAACTGTGAAGCCTTATCAAGACTGTTATCCGACAGCATTGCCCATGCAAGAACACGCTTCACATTCATATCTTCCGGATATTGATAGTCAAGACGGAATAACTCTTCACGCACCTCGCTTGTCCTACCTAACTTCAAAAGAGCAACACAACGATTCATTGTGTAATTCTTATGACCTGGTTCTAATTTCAACAACTCGGTATACACCTCTTCTGCTGTCTTATAATCCTCTGCGTCAAGTGCTGCCCTTGCTTTTCCTTTCAGCGCCCACTGGTTATCAGGCTCAGCCTTCAACGCATAGTCGAAGAACTGATAAGCAAACTCAGCCTTGCCCATATGGATATTTGTATAGCCCATTAAGATAGCATATCGTGGGTCTGCACTCTGGAAAGTAGTGAGTAGTTCTGCAAGTTCCGTCATCTGCTGATGCTTATACAAGTGTGAAGCCAAGCGCAACTTGACATCATCGAGTCCTGTACCCATGAAGGATTTATACGTAAAGAAGAAGGTATCAGCAACAAAGTCACCCTTACCATTATCCTCAAATGGATTAATAAAGTCATTAGCTGTATGATAAAGACGGAAGAAACGGTAAAGGTCTTGTAAGTAGGTACGACGAATACTGATAGCATCTTCCACATCATCACTTTCTGCCAACGGTCCTAACATTGCATCAGAACCTATTACCTCCTTAATATCAGACGGTAACTGATTGATGATTTGTTCTAAAGCAAAAGCAAAAGAGTATCTATCCGACTCACAGAAATTACTTCTTTCCATGAGAGTATTTAAGAACTTCGTGTCGCCTAATTTACTTATCACAGGGCGTAAAGCAGGGTGATTCAAGTAGAAAGGAGTGAACCAATTCACCATATCATTGAAGAAAGGGAATCGCTTCATCTGACTAAAACCACCGAAATAGATATCAGAACCTTGCTTCTGCATATCCATCATCTTGCGTACCTTCTCTTCCATCTGCTCCATGCGCTTCTCATCAGCATCTTGGTGGAGGATACTCTCTATCGCATCTTCTTCCTTTTCCATAATGCCAAGACGCCCGATTGTCAGATTAGAGTTGCGCATGATATCAGGCATAATATCACGTTGAATCTTGTCATTATCCTTCTCAGCATCCTTACTATAGAAGAACTGAATCTGTAAAGTCAGTAATTCACGAGTGATAGTAGGGTTCTCACAGAGCTCACGTATCAACGCATCCTGCTCTGGGAAGATGTCCATTCCTTCGAAGACTGCTAAAACCCAGCCTACCAATGCACGCTGTCTTACATGCTCGTCTGTAGCCTGCTGATATACATTGACAAGTGTTTTGAACTTATTAATATCAAACTGATTCATTGCACCAAGGCTAATTGCACTTACAATTACCTGCTGATCAGTTGACATAACAGTAGGAGAAAGGAGCAACTCTGTATAGAATTTACAATCATCATCCGTCCATTGACACGATGTCCATAAGGCACTAAAAAGACGATTCATAAACGATTGGTGACGATCATATAACTCAGTACTCTTCTGTTCTCTTGTTTCTTCTGGTTGAAGTGAGAGCATAGCGATGTCTGAAACAAATGATTCTAACACCGTACGAACGAAGTCATGGCTGGTATTTAGATGGTCGATTACCCTAAAAGAGTTAACGTATGCACTAACATTCTTGCATCGCCAGCTAATCTCAAGGTCAGCTGCAACACGGTAAAGTCGCTGCAACAATGTGCTGTAGAGTGATTCACGATGACTATCAGAGAAGCCCCTTCCCATATAATCTACCATCAACTGATAATCAGTTTTGATAGCTTCAAACTCACTGTGACCCATAAGTGATGGACGCTGAACATAAAGTTGCTCTAATACCTCTATAGCATTACTCAACCTTCTGTCCATTAAACAGTTTATAGCCTTGCTAAGAATCTCTTCTACGTTCACTTCCCTACTCCTTTATATGATTACTATTCAGTTCTTACTTACTAACCTTACCACTGCTAAGAAAGTTGCGTGCAATGAGCAAGTTTGCCTTACGTGGTGGTCCAATCTTCGTATATTTGATGTCAGGTAATGCACGTACAACAGACTCATCAACCTTCATATACTTCTGAATCAAGGCAGAATAATACTTCACACCATTCTTATTGATTTGCTCTACAGCCTTATCATAAGCCGCTGCAAAGGCTGCTTCTTCATCTTGACGACGCACTTTATCCATTATAGCCACCACACCAAGGTGTACACCAGCATCTTCCGAATTGAAAAGGGAGTTATTATCTGCTGACAAAGCCTTTGTTATCTGTGGTTCAGCAAACCAGTAAGCATCAATCTCATGGTTCTGCAACATAGCAAGTCTCACCAGTACATCATTAACCTGTACACGAAAGACTTGATACTTAGGCTTAGCCTTCTTCACCGCCATATCAGTCAGAAGGTCAGTTCCAGAGAAACGAGTCATAGCAACAATCTTATCACTTAGGTCAGAGAGTTGCTTCAACTTCGAATCCTTGTCAGCAATCAGTTGCCAATTAAGATTCGTATCTGTCAGATAGTGCATCAGCACCTTGTTTCTATGTTTCAGTCTTTCTGTACGGACGAGGTCGCTGAAAGCAGCTTGTACACTTCCCCCAATCATAGCCGTATCGCAATCCATCTGTGCATTAAACCTACAAAGTCTAATGTCAACCTTTGCTGTATCATACAACAAGCTATCCTTCAATAGATACGCCGGAAGGCAATCCATCGTAGGCATAACAGCTATTTTATAAGCTTTCTGATAAGCTTCACGCTCAGCCAACTTCTGTGCCTGACGTTCAGCCTGCAGTTCCTTGTCGCTCTTACCGCAGCTGACAAGGGTAAGCACAGCCAGTATGAGCAGGTAATTAATACGTTTCATATAGTTGCAAAATTAAGAATAAATTTTGTAACTAAGAAAAATCTTATTACTTTTGTCTTACTTATGGCAAAGGATAAGATAGCTTTCGTCTGCAGTAATTGTGGACAGGAAAGTCCAAAATGGATTGGTAAATGCCCCAACTGTGGGCAGTGGAACACATTCAAGGAGTTCCGTATCGCTGCTGATACGGGTTCACAGGCTGCACGCAATGCCGCAACAACATTGCGCAATGCGACTTCTGGTGGCTCTGTTTCGGCTTTGGCAAATAAGCCACAGCGCCTTCGTGACATTTCATCTCACGATGATCCACGCATAGATATGCACGATGGGGAACTTAACCGTGTGTTAGGTGGTGGCTTGGTACCAGGTAGTATCGTACTACTTGGTGGCGAACCCGGTATTGGTAAGAGTACGCTGACATTGCAGACAATACTCCACATGACGCAACGTGTACTCTATGTCAGCGGTGAGGAAAGTCCTCATCAGATAAAAATGCGTGCCGAGCGTATTTCCAAAGATATTGCAGAAAATATCATTATCTTGTCGGAAACATCCTTAGAACATATCTTTGAACATATCCGTGACGTACAGCCAGAGCTTGTTGTTATCGACTCTATCCAGACTATTTCAACAGAAGACGTTGACAGTAGTCCCGGAAGTATTACTCAAGTGCGCGAATGTGCATCAGCCCTTCTACGCTTTGCCAAGACAAGTGGCGTTCCTGTAATTCTCATTGGCCATATCAATAAGGAGGGAAGCATTGCTGGACCGAAGATATTAGAACATATTGTTGACACCGTGATTCAGTTTGAAGGCGACCAACATTATATGTATCGAATCCTCCGAAGCATTAAGAACCGTTTTGGTTCTACGTCAGAACTCGGTATTTATGAGATGGAACAGCAGGGACTTCGTGAGGTTAGCAACCCTTCCGAACTTCTTCTTACTGAAGACCATGAGGGATTATCGGGTGTTGCTATCTCAAGTACTATCGAAGGTGCACGTCCTTTCCTTGTTGAGACACAGGCACTTGTATCATCAGCTGCCTATGGAACTCCACAGCGTTCAGCCACAGGTTTCGACCAGAGACGCCTTAACATGCTCCTCGCTGTCTTAGAGAAACGTGTCGGTTTTAAGCTGATGCAGAAGGATGTTTTCCTAAACATTGCAGGCGGTTTGCGTGTGACAGACATGGCAATGGACCTCAGTGTTATTGCAGCTGTACTCTCATCGAATGTTGACACACCGATAGAACAAGGTTGGTGTATGTGTGGTGAGGTCGGATTGAGTGGTGAGGTACGACCTATCAGCCGTATTGAGCAGCGCATTGCAGAAGCAGAGAAATTAGGTTTTAGCCATATCATTATTCCAAAGTATAACCTTTCAGGACTTACAGGTAAGTACAATATACAACTTCACCCCGTAAGAAAGGTTGAAGAAGCACTTAGAGCATTGTTTGGATAAAACGAAAAAGAATACTTTGAGACGAACTCTCGTAACACACTATACCTCGTTTTTGTAATAAATATTCAGTACCCAATATTCTTAGTGGTGCTTAATTGGACTTGAATTAAGGCTTAATTGGCTTTCAAAAGACGCCCTTTTGAGGTCCAACTAACGCCCTTTTGAAGTCCAATTAAGCACCTTTTCGAATAGCATCTTATAACTCCTTTATAACAAAAGAGTTACAAAGGCGTTCAAAGTGGCGTTATTTTACTGTTTCTTTGAGTAAAACACAAGGGAGTAATGTAAAGATAATTCGGCATGCAATAAACGTAAATTAAGGGCTATTTAAAGGATAAAACCGTCCGAACAGATACAAACAAAGAAAGGCAGTAGCCGACGGAATAAACCGCTGCTACTGCCTTTAATATTTTCTTTTAATACTATTGCTTTAGAACTTAGCCATCTTGATAGCATCAATTGCACACTCATCACCCTTGTTTCCAAGTCTGCCACCACTGCGATCCTTAGCCTGCTGGAGGTCGTTTGTTGTCAGAAGACCATAGATAACAGGAATATTTTGTGATGCGTTAAGATGAGCTATACCATATGTTACCCCCTCACAGATATAGTCAAAGTGAGGTGTTTCACCACGGATAACACTTCCAAGAATGATAACAGCATCGAAACCGTCATTCTTTGTCATCATCTGTGCACCATAAATGAGTTCAAAGCTACCAGGAACAGTCTTAATATGAATATTCTCTGGAATAGCACCATGCTTCTCGAGTGTCTTTACAGCACCATCAAGCAAGGCACCAGTAATCTCCGGATTCCACTCAGCTACAACGATACCAAAGCACATGTTACTTGCATCTGGTACGCTCTGTGCATCGTAGTCGGATAAATGATGAAGTTCTGTTGCCATGTTTGCTTAGTTAGAAGCACGCTCAATATACTTGTCAATATCCTGATAGATAGGAGAGTTGACGTAAGTCTTCTTGATATCCTTGTAAATCTCAAGTGCTTCAGCCTTCTTACCTTCGCTCTCGAGGAGGATACCAGCCTTGCGCAATGCTAATGGAGCAATACTGAGATTGGTGTTATCAGCAGCCTCAGAGTTAGCCATCTTCGCAGCTTTCTTGAAGCATTCAACAGCCTTATCATTCTGGTTATTGTTAGCATAGATGTCACCAAGTGCCATCTGAGAAGCAGGACTAATCATCTCGTCGTCGCTTGTACTGAACTTCTCTGCATTCTCCAACGCCTTTGCCCAGTTTGGCTTAGCTTGATGTGCATAGCAAAGTGCAACATAAAGGTTTGCAAGGTTGCCAGCATCAGTGCTGCTATAGTCGCTCTGCACCTTCTGGAAACCAGCGAGAGCCTGGTCATACTGCTGACCGTTGAAGAGTGTCTGACTCTTAGCCAACTCAGTACTTGCCTCTGCCTCACGTGGAGCAGAAATGTAGTTTTTGTAAAGGATAAAGCCAGCTACAACCACTACGATAGCAACGATGGCGATAAGGAAAGGCTTCTTGTACTTCAAGAACGTAGCCTCTGATTTGTAAAGGGTATCTTCGTATGTACCCTGTTCTTTGTTGTTTACCATTTTTACGTTATGATGTTTTTATTTTATTCTAAACTGTAAGGTGCGTATTATAGCGGGACAAAATTAATCAAAAAGTCGCATATATTGAAATTTATCAACGACTTTTTTCTTTTATTGAACGGAAATGAGTTAACTTTGCAGAGAATGGAAAGGAATAATATAGCGTTTAAAGGTTAATTAGATTAACTCTACTTTTTATTCTCTTAACAGAGGAGGGGCTGTTTCTTTACAGTTCTTTTAGTTATAAGGAGCATTCATTCACATTCATCTCCTTAACATTCAAGCAACAAAATAAGACAATGCAATTAGAGAAACTATCCATTATAAACTATAAGAATATTCAGGCGGCAACATTAAACTTGTCGGCTAAGCTTAACTGTTTTATTGGGCATAATGGTGAGGGAAAGACTAATCTGCTTGATGCAGTCTATTATCTTTCGTTCTGTAAGAGTGCTTTTAATCCAAAGGATTCGGAAGTGATGCGCCATGATGCAGACTACTTTGTACTGGAAGGTGATTATTGTACAGATGCTGGTGAGCATGAACAGGTGTACTGCGGTATGAAGCGTGGCTCAAAGAAGCATTTTAAACGCAATAAGAAAGAATATAAACGACTGTCACAGCATATCGGACTGGTACCATTGATTTTTGTTTCTCCAGCTGATGCGCCCCTCATTGAAGGAGGAAGTGAGGAGAGAAGAAAGCTGATGGACGTGGTTATCTCGCAATACGACACACCTTATATAGAATCGCTCAGCCGATATAATAAGGCTTTACAACAGCGTAATAGCTTGCTGAAGCAAGAGGAGGAACCAGATGCTACACTTCTGGAACTACTTGAGATGCAGATGGCAGAGCATGGTGAAGCAGTATATAAGAAGCGGGCTGCCTTCGTAGAGGAGCTAACCCCTGTTTTCCAACGTATCTATCAGACTATCTGCAGTGAGCGAGAACAGGTATCACTCGAATATGTTTCGCATTGTCAACGTGGAGACTTATTAGATGTTATTCAGCGTGATCGAGCAAAAGACCGTATTATGGGCTATTCGCTTCATGGCACGCATAAGGATGACTTAGTGATGAAACTTGGTGGCTATCCGATGAAACGAGAAGGAAGTCAGGGACAAAATAAGACATACGTATTAGCGCTGAAGCTTGCACAGTTTGATTTTCTCAGACGCACAGCAGGTAATAACACACCATTATTATTGCTGGATGACATCTTTGATAAGCTCGATAGTAGTCGAGTGGAACAGATAATACGCTTGGTTTCTGGTGATGATTTCGGACAGATTTTCATCACAGATACAAACCGTGATCACTTAGATAAAATTCTACAAGGCAGTGGCTTCAATTACAAGCTATTCTCTGTAGAAGGTGGAGAAATAAACGAAAGAGAAGGATAAGATATGTTTAGACGGAAAGTACAACCATTAGATGACTTGCTCAATCAGTTCTTACGCCAAGAAGGACTTGAGTCTCCCCTACTACAGAAACGTATTATTGCAGCATGGGACACCGTGGCAGGCGAGACTGTTGCTCGATACACACAAGAGAAGTTTATCAAAAATCAAACTCTATTCGTAAAGATTATAAACCCAGCTTTACGTGCCAACCTCTGCATGATGCAATCAGACTTAGTCAAGAAGCTTAATGCTACAGTTGGTTCTATGGTCATTTCCGAAGTGAAAATCTACTAAATCGCCCTTTCTATCATAGGAAATAACAAGCTTATATAATTAAAGAAGTAATGGGATAATTACTCGTTATCATTCCTCTCTCTTTACAACTGTTTTCAATATTTGTAATTGATACAAATCAAGAAACAACAAAGTGAAGAAAATTTATGCGTAAATTATTTGGTGTGTGCGCAAACAATGCTTACCTTTGCATCGTCAAAAGACAAATAATAGATTGTTTAGGTTAGTAGTAATAGATTTAGGTTTTTAGTTATTTAGTTTAAGGTAGAACAAAAGAGATTGTTCAAATAACACAAATAGGTTTTTAGTTAAGGTAATAAAAAGGATTGATTAAGGGTAACAATGATGCAAGATGATTGGGGATTGCCGTGAGGCATGAACCAAAAATCAAGCATAAAACAGACATTTCACACAAGAAATAAGAAAGAGCATGGTAGAGTTTCTATCGTGCTCTTTACTTTTATAACCAATATAAAAGGGCAGTCACCTGCCCTTTTGTTATACTACGATTCTGATACTTATTATTGTTAGATTCTCATTCCTTTGAGAATCTCATTCATCTTCTGCTTTGTCTCAATACGTGTTGGAACCAAAGGAAGACGCAAGACATTCTCTATCATACCCATATCATTCAAGAGAGCCTTACAACCTGCAGGATTACCATCCACAAAGAGAAGTTTGTAAAGCTCAGTAAACTGATGATGTATTTTGCGTGCAGGCTCATACTCGCCCTTAAATTCCAAACGAATCATACGTGAAAATTCCTTTGGCAGGGCATTACCAATAACTGAGATAACACCTACTGCACCACTTGCTATCATTGGGAAGGTCAAGGCATCGTCACCACTGATAACCTCAAAGTGCTTTGGTTTGTTCTTTATAATCTCATCTACCTGCTCTAAGTTACCTGACGCCTCTTTGATAGCAACAACATTAGAAAACTCTGAAGCAATGCGAACTGTTGTCTCTGCGGTCATGTTGACACCAACACGACCAGGCACATTATACAGGACTATCGGCAGTGGGCTTGCCTTTGCGATAGCTTTAAAATGCTGATAAAGTCCCTCCTGACTTGGTTTATTATAATAAGGACAGATACTAAGAATACCATCAATACCACTCCAATCTGTCGTTTTGATTTCTTCTACAACAGCTGCAGTATTGTTTCCGCCACAATACTTTAGGATTGGCACGCGACCATTAACTACTCGTTTAATGACAGTAGTCAGTTGATTCTTTTCTTCACGTGAAAGACAAGGAGACTCACCAGTAGTAGCAAGAATGCAGAAGAAGTCAGCACCGTTATCTAAATGGTAATTAACCAAGTTTTCAAGTGCTTCATAATCAATACTGAAATCTTCCTTAAATGGAGTTATCAATGCTATACCTAATCCATGAAAAACATTCTGCATAGTAATTATCGTCTTTTAAGAGACTCACGGTAAATACTCCATGGGGAGTTATTGTGCAGTCCTATTCATATTAAACGCTGAAGGGCGTCTACCAATATCGTTGCAAATATAGCAAATATTTATCAATAACCAAAGACTTTTATCCTTTATCTTAAAGAGGAAGTCATCATCTTAACGTGAGCCAATCCATAGGAATATCATTCCAAGGAGAACAAAACATAAGTCGATTGCCTTTGCTTTTAAATTCTTTTCTCTAAACAGTAATGCACCACATAAGAACGATACGAGGACGGAACCACGACGTACCATTGACACAATGGAAATCATTGCGCCTGGTAATGAGAGTGCATAAAAGTAGGCAAAGTCTGCCATTGATAGGAATATAGATATGAGCAGGATAGACCACCTCCATGAGAAATGGGCAGTACGCTCTGCTTTCTTTCTCTGATTGAAGACATAGACAAGGAGAACTGCACCCATCATCATACATTGATAGATATTATACCAACTCTGTGCCATCATGCGGTCGAGCCCTACTCCACCATTCTCAGGGCTTGCCATCAGATATTTGTCAAGCAGTCCACTGCAAGTTCCCATCAAAGATGCCAACACCAAGAAGAATATCCACTTATTGTGCTTGAAGTCTATACCCTCTCTCTTACCGCTTCTTGCCAATAGGAACAGGGAAATAATAGCCAGACTGACACCAACCCATTGCCAAGTATTTAGTCGTTCGCCAAAGACAAGCATAGCACCGACAAGTGTCATCACTGGACGTGTAGCGTTGATTGGACCGACAATCGTCAAGGGTAGCTGCGCTATCGCAAAATAACCGAATACCCAAGAAAGGAGTACAATAACGCTCTTTAGTATGATCCATCGGTGCATCTCCCACCCACCAGTTCCGACATGAAAGATACTGGAATCGAGTACATGGGTATATTGTGACAATAATATCAATGGCAGAAAGATTGCCGAACAAAAGAGTGTATTGAGAAAGAGCACAGGTATGACGTCATTTCCACGAAGAGAAAACTTCTTCGATGTATCATAAAGTCCCAGCAATGTTGCTGAAACAAAAGCCAAAAGAATCCACATAAGCTATATTCTAATACTTTACTTCCCAAAGGAAGAGGGCATTGCCAGGCATACTCTCACCAGCATCGCTTCTTGTTCCACCGTCTACAATCTTCTTAAAATCATCTAATGAAAGGCGTCCTCGCCCCACTTCTACTAAAGTTCCAACAACTGCACGCACCATATTGCGTAAGAATCGGTTAGCAGTTATTACAAAACACCAATTCGTAACAGTATCATCTGTAGTCAAAGCAAACTCATCATTGATTGGTATCCACCGTGCCTCTGTCAGATTACAGATAGTAGTCTTTACATCCGCACCCGCTTTACAGAAACATTTAAAGTCTTTCTCGCCTATCAAATAGGCTGCAGCTTCATTCATCTTATCAAAGTCTAAAGCATAACGAAGCTCACACGAATACTGTCTTGAGAAAGGTTGTTTCCCCGTATGAACATAATAATGATAAGTACGTGAGGTCGCAGAGAAACGTGCGTGGAGGTCTTCACTAACAGGTTCAATCCTACTTACAGAGACATCACGTGGTAATAAACGATTTACTTTATAAACTAATTGTGCACTGTCAAACAACAATTCCGTGTCAAAGTGTGCAACCATCATTCTGCCATGTACACCAGCATCGGTACGTCCTGCACCTGTAATAGCAATCGATTCTCTTAGTATTGTAGACAAAGCGTGTTCCAATACTTCTTGTACAGAAATCCCATTGGGTTGAATCTGCCAGCCATGATAGGCTGTTCCATCGTATGAAAGGGTGATAAAATATCGTTGCATAACTATCTGCAAAGGTACAAATAATTACTTAAACTCTATCTTCCCAGCTAAAAAACTCCATAAAATCCAAATAGCCATCAGCATGAAATAGTATATAAAGAGCTGGAAAACGGTTACATGGACATCCTCTATGCATGCGCAAGGTAGGCTTGCAAGCCAATGAAGTGAACTATTCAATCCTTCTGTAATAACACAAATACACTTCCCAATAAACGATGACAAAGAAGGGAATGGACTAAGAAGTAACAAACAGAATGACGCGGATACGATTAGCATTGTGCATGGTACAGCTATAAGACTACTAACAGCAAAGATTGTAGAAACCCTTCCGAAATAGAAAGCTATCAAAGGAGCCGTCCCCAATTGTGCAGCCAATGACACAGCAATCATTCCCCACAACCACCTAATAACAAATAAACTCTTCTTCTGCTGTAAAGGGATTAACTCATAGATGAGTGGATAGAACAATAGAATTGACCATACAGAGATAAAGGATAGTTGAAAACCTATATCGAAAAGACTATTAGGATTGCTAATAAGCATAATGATAGCGGTTAGTGCCAAAGTATTAACTGACAACCGTTCTCTATTCAAAAGGGTTACAAAAGAGTAGATAGTCAGCATCACAGCAGAACGAACAACAGACGAAGACATCCCTACCAAGACAACATAACTCCATAAAATAAACAGAATAAGTAATTCACTGACTCCCCTTTTGAAGACCCTTGGCACAACACGCTCACACCAACTCAGAATAAACAAAAGCAAACCATACAAGATAGTTAGATGTAAACCTGACAAAGCTAAGACATGACTTGCACCTGTTATGGAGTAATCTTCTTTTATATTTCTACTAATAAATTGTTTATCTCCAAGTATCATTGCAGACACAACAGCTAAATGAGTGCTATCAAGATTACTTTCTAATACTCTCATTAACTTCTCTCTATAGAGTGCAGCAGACAAGGATGTACGTTGAAGAAAACTCATCTGACGAAGACTCACTTTGGTTTTCTGCCATTGATTATAAAAGATAAAGGTTTCTGCAGAATACCCATGTAACTTCAACCAGCGGGCATAATCAAAGGTAGCATCCGAAAAGTTCATTGGTTCTTCAAGGTAAGCTGTAGCTTCTATTCCGTCTCCAAGATGTAGTGTTTGATAACGATTTGTCATCGTATCACGAAGTATTGAAGCCTTAACCTTCATCGCTTCGCCTTCCGTCATAACCATTAAGTCTGTTTGTATGACTTTACCATGAACAACAGGATTACTAAGAAGAACTGCCTTAAAGGTTATCTGCTTATTGGGAAGCTGTTTCTTTGCTGCTTGCCGGCTCACTGAAACAAAAGTTCCACCAACAAGAAAGACCGTAAAGAGCAAGAACAGACTCTGAAGATACTTCTTCCTCCACACCACAAAGGTAATGACAATCATACTGATCGTCATCATCCACCAAAACATAGAGGATATATCTTCTTCTAAAGCATCACCAACAGCAATACCCAGCACCAAAGGTAAGAGTAACTTTACTGAGGGATACATCAGTAAGTCCATTTTCTTCTTCACAGCATTAATGTCTTCATGTACTTCTTGCAAATGTAAGAAAAAGAACTGAAAAACAACAACATTGCACTTACTTATCTTGCAAGATTTACAAAATATCAGTACCTTTGCCGCATGATATTCTACTTTTCTGGTACAGGTAATAGCAAATGGGCTGCAAAGACATTGGCTTTAGAAACAGATGATACACTTGTTTCAATCCCAGAAGTAATCAAAAGCAACTGTTCTTTTACATTAGAAAAGGATGAACACGTAGGTTTTATCTTTCCTATACATGGTTGGAGAGTTCCAAATATTGTAAAAGAGTTTCTAACTAAATTGACAATAAAGACTCAGGGAGAAGACACTTCCCACGTTAAACATTATTGTTTCTGCTTGGTTACAGCTGGAGATTCTATCGGTAAAGCTATGGAACGCTTTCAGCAGCAACTAAAGAGTGTAGCAGCAAGTGACTCACTGTCGCTTAAAGCGGTATGTTCTTTGATTATGCCAGAGTCATACGTTGGCTTGCCAGGTATGGATGTAGATACGAAAGAGAAAGAATTAGAAAAGAAGGAACTTGCTTCAAAGCAGTTAAAAGAATTCTCCAAGATTCTTAAACAGCGTCCTCATACGGATAGCAATCAGATTTGGGGCTGGAACCAATTAATAAGAGGTCCTATTCCTTCTTTCTTCTCTGGTCCTGTAGGAGGCTTCTTTGAACGCTTCCTCATCACAGACAAGCCCTTTCATGTAGACAGTCGTCGATGCGTGAAGTGTGGTATTTGTGCTAATGTTTGCCCTGTTAGTGACATTAAAGGTGGCTTAGGCTATGAGCCGGAATGGCTACATAATGGCAAATGCCTCACTTGCTTCTCGTGTTATCATCACTGTCCACACCATGCTATTGAATTTGGTAAACGTACACAGAAGAAGGGACAATATTTCTATAATAAATTAAGTAAACTAAATTAAGAAAAAGATATGATTAAACAATTAAAACAACTATCTCTTATTGTATGTCTAATGCTCTGTTCCCTTACCTCTTGGGCAGCAAAGGCAGAATCTATACCTGTACAAGTAAGACAGGTTGATGGCACTGTTATTACTGTCATTTTGCGTGGTGATGAACATATCAACTGGTACACAACACTTGATGGCGTATTGCTTGTACAAGGCGAGGACAACAACTATTATATTGGTAAAGTAGAGAAAAGTGGCAAACTTGTTGCAACCAAACAACTTGCACATGAGGCAGTATCTCGTTCACAAGCTGAACGTAACCTGATTGCTAAGCAAGACAAAGAGAAGTTTTTTGCTTACGTTAATAAGATTGCGGAAGAATCCGAAAACGCATACGATAAAACGCCTCTTACTCGAGGACCGATCATAGATACAGGTTGGAGAGGTGTACCTTATTTCCCCCACACTGGTAGCCCAAAAGCACTTGTCATATTAGCTGAATTTCAAGACACAACTTTTACTATCCAAGACACAAAAGATGTATTTACAAACTATCTGATGAATAAAGATCATTTCACAGAGAAGCACTATGACCAAAATCAAAACTACAAAGGTGTACGTGGCTATTTCAAGGATTGCAGTTATGGGAAGTTCACACCTACCTTTAACGTTGTAGGACCAGTAAAGTTACCTAAAGAACAGACATATTATGGTGCTGGTAGTGACAACATAAAAGCACTCATAGAAGATGCTTGTAGTGCAGTTGATGGAATGGTAAATTTTGCGGATTATGATGCAAACAACGATGGAATAGTTGATTTGGTTTATGTTATTTATGCAGGACACTCTGCCAACATTGGTGGTAATAAAACGACTGATATATGGCCTAAATCAGGAACTGTTACTATTTCAAAAAAGCTTGACGGTAAAAGTATTCGACGCTATGGCGTAAGCAATGAACTTGCAGGTTTAGAAAATAAAACAAAAGATAAGGAAACGATTAATGGCATTGGCTTATTCTGTCATGAGTTCTCTCATACACTTGGACTTCCTGACATATATGCTTATAATACTGATGCGGAAAACCAAGATAACCAAGGTATGGAATTTTGGGACATCATGGATGGTGGAACAGGAATCCGTGGTGGGCGTGTACCAGCTTCTTATCTTGCTTGGGAACGTGAAGTAATGGGTTGGATGAATATTGATGAACTTAAAAATGATATCACTATAAACAACCTAAAGAGTATCGACAATGGTGGAAAGGCATACAAGATTGTCAATCCTAAAAACTCAAATGAGTATATTGTATTGCAGAGTATACAGAAAGGTCCTTGGAACCAAGGCTGGGGAGATGGTACATACGGAAAAGGGTTATTTGCCTATCGAATTTCATACGAAAAAAGTAAAGTAAATGTCTTTGATTATCCCAACAATGTAAAAGGTAAACCACGTGTAATCCCAATCCCTGCAGATGGTAAAATATTAGCAGCTGCCAATGCTGGAGGGTCTTTAAATACATACGTACAACAGCTCAATGGTGACCTTTACCCTTATAACGGCATAAACAAGATAGACAAATTTAAAATGTATGATGGCACCATACTAAAGTGGTCAATATTTGATATTATAGAGAATGATGCAGAGCGTCATGTTAGTTTCAAGTTTATAAACAATGAACCTACCGCCATTCAGTCACCTTCAATCGTCGAAAGAAGCACTTCTGACAACCGTATCTATACCCTTGACGGCAGATATGTAGGCACTGACGCCTCTATCCTACCTCATGGTATCTACATTCAGAACAACAAGAAGTTTATAAAGTAATACAGACTTTTAAACAGATAAAAGCCGCCTCTTAATGGATAGCCCATTGGGAGGCGGCTTTATTTTATCTTAGGAAAAGTATATACGGAGATTATTTGATTTGTAAGAAGCAAAATAAGCTTTAGCACATACCTTTTCAAACGTTCCTTATGCTTATTTTTCTTGATAGAGATAACGCTTAATACTCTTCTTCGGAGTCTTCGCAAACTCTTCATCACGCAACTCTATTGTCGAGAGATGGCAGAAAGAGGGTAACATATTGTTCAGTTCCAGACGGTTCTGCTCCATAATCTCTTGTAAATCTGACTGTGAGAAACCCATCTCTTTTGCCTCATCAAAATCAGGATAAACCAAGCCAACAATCTTGTCACCACGCTGAACAACAATACACTCACTCACCATCGACATAGAGTTTAGCTTGTCTTCAATCTCCTCAGGATAAACATTCTGACCGTTAGAGCCTAAAAGCATATTCTTTATACGTCCACGAATAAAGAGATGACCATCAGCGCTCATCGTCCCAAGGTCGCCCGTATGATACCAGCCCTCCTTATCAAGAACCTCTTTCGTAGCTTCTTCATTCTTATAATAACCAAGCATCACATTCTCACCCCTGGTAATAACTTCGCCTGGAATATTTGCAGGGTCTGGACTAACAATCTTTACTTCCATGTTCAAGGCAGGTGTACCACAAGAGCCTGGAACAAAGTCTTTATAGTCACTAAAAGTTACTAACGGACCACACTCTGTAGCTCCGTACACACTTGTTATAGGGAAATCAATACTTACCAAGAAGTCTTCAATCTCCTTATTAAGCGCTGCTCCACCTGTAACTACCTCATACGCATTTCCTCCAAAGGTTTCCATCACAATCGAACAGATTCGTTCCTTCACCTTCTTACTAACAACAGGCATCTTCAGCAACATACGCGTTGCCGTACTCTGTACCTTTGGAAAGACATTCTTACGGATAATCTTCTCTACAACCATAGGCACAGCCATAATAATGGCAGGATGAATATCTCTACAAGCTTGGGCAATCAATGAAGGACTCGGAAGACGTGTGAGGAAATAAAGATGACTACCAAAACAAAACTGACAGATAAACTCACAAATCATACCATACATATGTGCCATTGGCAACATGCAAAGAACTTTACTGTCTGGCTTAATATGTGGCTTAATATCAGCTATAGCCCATGCGAGATTACTACGCACAGAACGATAACTAAGCATCACACCCTTTGAAAAACCAGTCGTTCCACTTGTATAATTAATCAATGCAAGGTCGTCAGCCTCATCCTTGAAATAGCTTACATCCTCCGCACGGAAGAACTTTGGATACTTCTTTCCAAAGAGCGCATTCAAGTTTTCACGAGCATTTGTCAGTGATTCTGAACGAGAAAGAATCAATGAGAAGTCTGGTAAATATATTATACCTTCCAACTGAGGCATCTGTTCTCCATCGATAGTTGTTGCCACAACATCACCAACAAAGAGAAGTTTTGCTTCTGAGTGATTAACAATATTGTAAATCTGCTCTGGCTTAAACTCATTCTGAACAGGTACTGCTACAGCTCCATAAGAAAGCGTTGCAAAGAAAGCAACTGCCCATGACGAAGAGTTTCTTCCACATAGAGCAACCTTATCACCCTTCTTCAAACCGCTATTCTCAAAAAGAATATGTAATTTCTCTATTTTGCGAGCTACATCATGGTATTGAAGTGTAGCGCCAAGATAATCCGTCAGAGCATCTTTATCCCAGTTATCCTTGATACTCTTTTCTATACACGCGTTGAAACTTTTAATAGAATCCATTGCACAAAAGTATGATTTGCGTGCAAAGTTAAATAAATTCCTGCACATTCACAAAAACTTTGTGCAAGAAAAATATACCAAGTAAACAAAAAGAGGAGAAATATTCCTTTTTTATATTCGAATAAAAGAATTCAAAGTTGATTTTAGTTTTTCATCTTTTTATACTTATTTTTTTTATTTGAAAAGCGCGCTAAACAATTGAAATATATTTACATAATACGCTGAAAATCATCCATAAAAGTCATATATCAGGACTATTTCTTGCCCCTTTGCAACTAACACGATATCAATAGGTTACAAACTCACTTTGTAAAAGGTGCCTAATTCGACTTCAAAAGGGCGTTAGTTGGACCTCAAAAGGGCATCTTTTGCAAGTCAATCAGGCGTCTTTTAGAAGCCAAAAGAGCATGTTTTAAAAACAAGGATACGAAAAATTACAACAAAACCGACTTTTATTATCTTTATATTAGGATAACAATCGGAGTAGAAACATAAACAAACAAGATACAAAAAGAGACTATATCAAAAATGTAGAAACACACGATTTGTGTATCTGTCAGTAGCACTTTATTTGGAAGCATAAGTCGACCTTCCCAATAAAAGTTCTGACTACATTTTTGAAATAGTATCTTTCTATTTTCTTAAAACCAATTACACCTTATTATATATAGGTGCGGCAGAGGGCAAGATTATTCCTCAGCAGGCTTCATATTTGTATAAACATTCTGCACGTCGTCGAAATCTTCCAAACGCTCAACCATCTTGTCGATAGTCTCACGCTCTTCAGGAGTTACGTCCTTCAAGTCGTTAGGAATACGAGTGAACTCAGCAGAAGTAATCTCGAAGCCATTGTCCTCTAAGTGTTTCTGAATCTCACCAAAGCTTGTTGGCTCACCATAGATTGTGATTTCGTTCTCTTCCTCATCCTCATCGAATTCGTCCTCAACGCCATAGTCAATCAAGTCGAGAATCAACTCTTCCATATCCAAGCCGTCTTTCTTCTTAAAGGTGAAGACAGCCTTTTGATCAAAAAGGAAACTGAGAGAACCTTGAGTACCGAGGTTACCATTAAATTTGTTAAATATTGAACGAACATCACCTACAGTACGTGTAGTGTTATCTGTCAATGTATCAACAAATATAGCAACTCCATGAGGTCCATAACCTTCGTATGTCACCTCCTTATAGTCGCTGGTATCCTTACCCATTGCGTTTTTAATAGCGCGCTGGATATTGTCCTTCGGCATGTTCTCACGCTTACATGTTGCTATAATGGCACGAAGACGCGGATTATTCTCAGGTTCAGGACCACCTGCCTTAACAGCTATAGCGATTTCTTTACCTAACTTTGTGAACGTGCGGGCCATGTGACCCCATCTCTTGAGCTTAGTTGCTTTGCGATATTCAAATGCTCTACCCATTGGAATTGTTTGTTAACGGAGTTCTGCTCCGAGTTTATTTGTTAAATTCTTAATTAATTTCTGCATGATGGCATCAATTGCCTTGTCGTTGAGCGTCTTGCTTTCGTCCTGAAGAATGAAGTTTACAGCATAGCTCTTCTTACCCTCAGGAAGGTTCTTACCCTGATAAACATCAAAGAGTTCGACACGCTTCAAGAGTTTCTTGTCTGCCTGACGAGCAATCTCCTCAATCTGTGCAAACTCAACATTGTTGTCGACCAACAAGGCAAGGTCACGGCTTACAGCAGGATACTTAGATATCTCCTGGAACTGAAGTTTATTTTTGCGGATGGCCTTCATCAATCCAGCCCAATCCAACTCTGCATAATAAACCTTCTGATCAATATTGAAACTCTTCAACAGTTTATGGCTAAGAATACCCATCTCAACGAGTACCTTACCTGCACGTGTCTTCAGTACTATCGCCTTATCAAAGACGTTGTTATCAGACTTCTCGCTAACGAGTAAGCCCTGTGCAATGCCGATACGACGAAGAATATTCTCTACGTATGCCTTTAGTTCATAGAATGTACTTTCCTCATCAGGATGTGCCCATGAACCTTGTACACGCTTACCTGTCACCCACAATGCCATGTGATAATCCTGACTATAAGCCTTAACAGGACTTTCCTCTGACCACTTTTCCTTATTGAACTTGTAAACATTACCTACTTCAAAGAAGCGAAGGTTCTGTGCCTTACGGTTTACATTACGTACAATACTCTCCAAACCACCAAAGAGAAGGGTCTGACGCATCACACCCAAGTCTGCTGAAAGTGGATTCATCACCTTCACAGTCTCCTCCCAAGGATAAGCATTAAGGCCTGTCTCCTCATAGTAAGAACTCTTTGTGAGCGAGTTGTTCATAATCTCTGAGAAGCCAGCACCTACCAACTGCTCACCGATGATGTTCTCACGGTGATAGTTCTTATCAGCCTCTTCTGCGATTGTCAATGACGACTTCAACTCTGTAGGAATCTCTACATTATTATATCCATAGATACGAAGGATGTCTTCAACAACATCACAAGGACGTTGTACATCAACACGATAAGGAGGAACGAGGAGATTGATTCCCTCTGCATCTTCCTTCTCAACCTTCATTTCAAGGCTTTCAGCAATACGCTTAATCGTCTCATTACCGAGCTTCTTACCGATAAGACGGTCGCAATACTCATAGTTCAAACGAACTGGGAAGCCTTCCATCTTAGTTGGATACTCATCACGAATCTCCATACTTACCTTACCACCTGCAAGTTCCTTACAAAGGATTGCAGCCTGCTTCAGCGCATAGATGACGCCATTTGGATCAATACCACGTTCAAAACGGAAACTGGCATCAGTTGAAAGACCATGACGACGAGCACTCTTACGAATCCATGTTGGATGGAAGTAAGCACTCTCCAATACTACATTTTTTGTCGTTTCGTAAGTTCCACTACCCTTTCCACCGAAGACACCTGCAATACACATAGGGTCTTCCTCATTGCAAATAGCAAGGTCGTGCTCACCAAGTATATGCTCTTCACCATCCAAAGTAACGAACTTCTTACCCTCGTTCTTATCCTTAACGATGATATGATGACCCTTAACCATATCTGCATCAAAACAGTGCATAGGCTGGCCATAAGCCATCATGATATAGTTGGTGATGTCAACGATATTATTGATTGGACGCAAACCGATAATATTCAGTTTGTCCTTCAACCATTGTGGACTTTCCTTTACCTCACAATCAGTAATGCTCAAACAAGCATAACGACGGCAAGCATCAGTATTCTCAATAGTCACATCAATAGGAAGGTCATGATTGTCTACCTTAAATGCATCACAAGATGGGCGATGCAGCGAAGTCTCATAACCATTCTGTGTCAACCATGCATAGAGGTCGCGAGCAACACCATAATGACTTAACGCATCTGCACGGTTAGCAGTGATGTCTATGTCAATCAGCCAATCACTGTCTAATTGGTAATACTCTGATGCTGGCTGACCTACTGGTGCATCCTCTGGCAACACAATGATACCATCGTGAGCAGTACCAACACCTATCTCGTCCTCGGCACAAATCATACCAAGACTTTCTACACCACGCAACTTGCTTCTCTTGATAGTAAACTCATTGTCGCCATCATAGAGTACACAACCTAAGTCAGCAACGATAACCTTCTGTCCTGCTGCAACATTCGGTGCGCCACATACAATCTGCTGTGGTTCTCCCTTGCCAAGGTCAACGGTTGTTACGTGAAGATGATCAGAGTTGGGATGCGCCTCACAAGTAAGTACCTTGCCGACGTAGAGACCCTTCAGTCCACCTCGAATCGTTTCAACTTCGTCCAATGCGCCAACCTCCAAGCCTGTAGAAGTGAATGCAACAGCAATCTCTTCCGGAGTCAGACTGAAGTCAACGTATTCCTTTAGCCATTTGTATGAAATCTTCATTATGTAGTTATATTGTTTGTTCTGAAAATACATGCAAATTTACGAAAAAACTCAGATATAGCAAAAGGATAAAAGAAAAAAGCCGTTGCATATAGAGAAAGTCACTCTTTCTATAATCGTAACAAAGAAAAAGTAGACTATTTTCTACGCACATAAAGCTATCTTCCAAAGTCGCTATCACATAGTTTTAATCCATGAAAACATCAGCTTTATAGCATATAAGACATACATTTAAGTTATAGGAACAAGGTTGTAATACTTGCAAATTTCAAGATAATGCCTTACCTTTGCCAACATAGAAACAATTAAGCTTAAAAAACAAAGAAAATAAAATGAGACTTACAGGACGCAGAGAAAGTAATAATGTAGAAGACCGTCGTGGCATGGGAACTGGTGCTAAAGCTGGTATTGGTGGCATCGGAGGTATCATTGTCATTGCGCTTATCACCTTTTTAAGCGGTGGAAACATGGGAGACGTGGTCAACAACATCGTTCAACAGCAAATGCAAGGACAAACTGAGGTACAAACTGGTGGAGAACAACATCAGTTTACAGAGGAAGAAGAGAAACTTGCTGACTTCTCAAAACAGATTCTTGCAGGTACAGAAGACGTATGGACGGAGCAGTTTCAGTTGCACGGCATGAGATACCAATACCCTACGCTTGTTCTTTTCACAGGTGCTGTACAAACTGCTTGTGGTAATGGCTCTGCTGCTATGGGTCCATTCTACTGCTCTGCTGACCAACGTCTTTACCTCGACTTGAGTTTCTTTAGCGGTATGCGTAAGGACTTAGGAATACAAGCAAAGGGTGACCTTGACTTTGCCTATGCCTACGTGATTGCGCATGAAGTGGGTCATCATGTGGAATATCTCCGCGGAATCCTTGGGAAATGTCATGCAAAGATGGCACGTGTTAGTAAGGAAGAAGCGAACAAACTGAGCGTGAAATTAGAACTTCTTGCCGATTATTATGCTGGTTGCTGGGCACATTATGACAATGAAAAATATCAAAGTCTTACTGATGGTGATATCGAAGAGGCGATTGATTGTGCCGAGAAAATCGGCGATAACTATCTTCAGAAGAAAGCTCGTGGCTATGCACTTCCTGAGACTTTCACCCATGGTACATCCGAACAGCGTATGTACTGGTTAAAGAAAGGTATCGAAACTGGTGATTGGAATACAACAACCTTTGCACCAGGAGATTTAGACTAAGGATATTAAACAACCTTATCTTCATCTAAAAGTATGGTTCTTTCGTTAAATGTGTGAACGTTTTTCCTATTGCTTTAACGGAAGAACCACAGTTACTTATTAAACAAAAACTTGGCTAAGACTGTCAACAATCTATCCTGTTATCATCCTCTGATATTGAAAATCATTTCTTTTTAGACTTCGAGAATCTGTAGACGGGGTTTTGAAAAATCATTCTGTGTTTTGATAAAAGTACTAACAAACCTTAAACACTTTCAAAGTATGCCT
>ERZ773069.86-NODE-86-length-66634-cov-6.507322_pt1 | contig 66634 bp, 68 predicted proteins | sample MGYA00580619_ERZ773069 | MGnify/ENA primary metagenome ERZ773069 (study PRJEB29015, sample SAMEA2738007) | human oral metagenome | biome: human oral; feature: human-associated habitat; material: dental | place: China | collected 2108 ...
CGCGGATGCCGAAGATGGTCTGGCTGCGCTGGAGGCCGCGGCCGCGGCCCAGGAGAGCTGGGCCCGCACGGCACCGCGGGCCCGTGCGGAACTGCTCCGGAACCTGTTCGAGATCGTCGTGGAACGCGCGGAGGAGTTCGCGGTCCTGATGACCATCGAGATGGGGAAACCCCTGGCCGAGGCGCGCGGTGAAGTGGTGTATGGGGCCGAGTTCCTCCGCTGGTTCTCCGAGGAGGCGGTGCGCCTGAACGGTCGCTACTCCACGACCCCCGAGGGCAGCCTGAGGGTGATCACCATGCCCCGTCCCGTCGGCCCGGTCCTGGCCATCACCCCGTGGAATTTCCCCCTGGCGATGGCCACCCGCAAGCTCGGCCCGGCGTTGGCGGCCGGTTGCACCGGTGTCCTGAAGCCGTCGAAACTGACCCCCCTGACCGCCCTCGCCTTTGCCGAGGCCTGTCGGCTGGCCGGTGTTCCAGACGGCGTGGTCAACGTGGTCCCCACCTCGTCCTCCGCCGCCCTGACCGGACCCCTGCTCCGGGAACCGAGGCTGCGGAAGCTCTCCTTCACGGGATCCACCGATGTGGGCAAGGGGTTGCTTCGCGAGGCCGCTGACAATGTGCTGCGGACCTCGATGGAACTCGGGGGCTGCGCCCCGTTCATCGTCTTCGGCGACGCGGACCTGGACCGCGCGGTGGCGGCCGCGAAATCCGCGAAGCTGCGGAACATGGGGGAGGCCTGCAACGCCGCGAACCGGTTCTACGTCTCCCGGGAACTGGCCGACGAGTTCGCCGCGCGTCTCGCCGCCGAGTTCGAGGGGCTGGTCGTGGGTGATGGACTCGATCCGAGCACCGACATCGGTCCCATCATCACATCCGGGCAGCGGCAGCGCATCCGGGGACTCGTGGACGGAGCCCGTGAACGCGGCGCCAGGGTGCTCACGGGAGGCGAGGACATCGCGGGACCTGGATACTTCTACCGCCCGACCGTGCTGACCGTCGCAGACCCCGGGGAGCCCGTGGTCTGCGAGGAGCTGTTCGGGCCCGTGGCCCCGGTGGTGCCCTTCGACTCCGAGGAACGGGTGCTCACCTGGGCGAACTCCTCGCCGGTCGGTCTGGCCGCCTACGTTCACACGGGAGACATCGACCGCGCATTGCGGATGGCGGAGCGACTCGAGGTCGGCATGACCGGGATCAACTCCGCCGCGATCTCCAACCCGGCCGCCCCGTTCGGTGGGGTCAAGCACTCGGGGCTGGGCCGCGAGGGCGGCTCCGAGGGCATTGCCGAATACCTGGAAACCATCTACATAGGAATCCCCGTCTGAGGCCTGTGGGTGTTTCAGCCCCGGCCAGTGGGGCTGAAACACCCAATGGTGGGTGAAACTTGCATCCGCTCGAAACCCTGCGCTAGTGTTTTCCACGCGCCGAACGAGGCAGCCCGAAGGGGAGGTCAGGGGAAAGCGCGTGCGGACGTGGCTCAGTTGGTAGAGCATCACCTTGCCAAGGTGAGGGTCGCGAGTTCGAATCTCGTCGTCCGCTCGGAGACATACTCCACCCGGTGGAGTGGCCGAGAGGCGAGGCAACGGACTGCAAATCCGTGTACACGGGTTCGAATCCCGTCTCCACCTCGGGCGGTTGGCGCAGTGGTAGCGCGCTTCCTTGACACGGAAGAGGTCGCCAGTTCAAACCTGGCATCGCCCACAAAGTGCACCGGGCTCAGTGAGCTCGGGTTTTTCATCTGGAGGCTCCCGTGAGCAAGTCAAAGCTGATGAACAACGAAGCCGGGTCCCGGTTCGAACTGCTGATCGACGGGCGCGTGGCCGCTTACATCGATTACGTGGACCATGGCTACGCGCTGGAACTGACCCACACCATAACCGAACCGGAATTCAGGGGCAGGGGATTGGCGGGCGAACTGGTCGACTTCGCCCTGACCCGGATCGAGGCCGAGGAGAAACGAGTCATCCCCACCTGTTCCTTCGTTGCCGAACGCGTGGCGAAAAAACCCGGGTTCACCCACCTGGTGGCAAGATTCCCCCATCCGTGATCACGACCCAAAATGCCACGGACCAGCCCGGACGCCGCTTCCCGGAGCTCGGGTGACCCTTCCGCCGGGCTGGCGTGACCCGGTGTGAACCTTTAACGCGCCATGCCCTGCTGGTGGCAGAATGAGCGGGTCGTCCAGTGAAAGGAACGCGCACGTGTCTGCGTCCATCGTCGTCATTCGTCCCGGCTCCCGTGAGGACATCGACTTGACGACCACCACCACGGGGCTCGACCTCTTCGGAGAGGATCGCACCGTCGTGGCGATGAGGGTCGGGGGCGAGATCCGCGACCTCCAGCGCGAACTGGCCGACGGCGACGAGGTGGAACCCGTCCTGGCCGACAGCGACGAGGGCCTCAGCATCATCCGTCACTCCGCGGCACACGTGACCGCCCAGGCCCTGCAGCACCTGTTCGCGGAGGCGAAACTCGGCATTGGCCCGCCCATCACCGACGGTTTCTACTACGATTTCGCCACCTCCCCGCTGACCCCGGAGGACCTCAAGGCGATCGAGAAACGGATGGGTCAGATAGTCCGTGAGAAACAGCGTTTCGTGCGGCGGGAGGTCAGCGACGAGGAGGCCTGTGGGGAACTGGCCACTGAACCCTTCAAACTGGAGCTAATAGCGGACAAGGGTGGCGCCTCCGCCGCCGACGGTTCATCCGTCGAGGTGGGGGAGGGGCAGCTCACCATCTACGACAACGTCCGTCGCGACGGCTCCGTCGCATGGCGCGACCTGTGCCGCGGCCCCCACGTACCCCACACCGGCTACCTCCAGGCGTTCGCGCTGACCAAATCGAGCGCCGCCTACTGGCGGGGTGACCAGCGCAATGCCGGGTTGCAGCGCGTCTACGGCACCGCGTGGGCCACACGGGAGGACCTGAAGGCCTATCAGACCCGCATGGCCGAGGCCGCCAGGCGTGATCACCGCAAACTCGGCACCGAACTGGACCTGTTCTCCTTCCCCGACGAAATCGGGTCGGGACTGGCCGTGTTCCACCCGAACGGGGCCGTGGTGCGCATGGAGATGGAAGACTATTCCCGGCGCCGCCACGTCGAGGAGGGCTACCAGTTCGCCTACACCCCGCACCTGACGAAGGCATCCCTGTTCCAGACCTCCGGGCATCTCGACTGGTACGCCGACGGCATGTACCCGCCCATGCACATGGACGAGGAACGCGATGCTCAGGGCAACATCCGCAGGCAGGGACAGGACTACTACCTGAAACCCATGAACTGCCCCATGCACAACCTGATCTTTCGTTCGCGGGGCCGTTCCTACCGGGAACTGCCGCTGCGGCTGTTCGAGTTCGGCACCGTCTACCGCAACGAGAAATCCGGCGTGGTGCACGGTCTGACCCGGGCCAGGGGATTCACCCAGGATGACGCCCACATCTACTGCACCCGCGAACAGATGCGCGACGAGCTGACCGGTCTCCTGACCTTCGTGCTCAATCTGCTCAAGGACTACGGCCTGGATGACTTCTACCTGGAACTGTCCACCAAGAATCCCGAGAAGTTCGTGGGCGACGACGAAACCTGGGAGGAGGCCACCGACGTCCTGGCCGAGGTGGCGACGGCCTCCGGCCTGGAACTCGTGCCCGACCCGGGGGGTGCGGCCTTCTACGGCCCAAAGATCTCGGTGCAGGCCAAGGACGCCATCGGACGCACCTGGCAGATGTCCACGATCCAGCTCGACTTCAACCTGCCGGAACGTTTCGGACTGGAATACCAAGCGGCCGACGGGACACGCCAGCGGCCGGTGATGATCCACCGGGCCCTGTTCGGTTCGATCGAACGGTTCTTCGGGGTGCTGACCGAACACTACGCCGGGGCCTTCCCGGCCTGGCTCGCCCCGGTGCAGGTGCTCGGCGTCCCCGTGGCGGACGAGTTCAACGACCATCTTGCGGATGTTGCAGCCCGGTTGAGGGCCCACGGGATCCGGGTCGAGCTCGATTTCTCGGATGACCGGTTCGGCAAGAAGATCCGAAACGCATCCAGATCGAAGGTACCGTTCATCCTCATCGCCGGTGGGGAGGACCGTGATGCGGGAGCCGTGAGCTTCCGCTTCCGGGACGGATCCCAGCTGAACGGGGTACCCGTCGAACAAGCGGTGGAGCGGATCCGCGCCCACATCGCCTCCCGCAGCAACACGGATCCGGGTGCGCGATGACGGAACCGTCCTATGAGCTGTGCGGGGTCCCCGACTCCTTCCAGAGATTGTGGACCCCGCACAGGATGGTCTACATAGAGGGGGACAAACCGAAGGACGAGACCGGCTGCCCGTTCTGCCTTTCCCCCACGAAACGTGATGAGGACGGGCTGATCGTCGCCCGCGGCGAGCATGCCTTCGTGGTCATGAACCTGTTCCCCTATTCGCCGGGGCACCTGTTGGTGTGCCCCTACCGTCACGTCAGCGGGTATGTCGACGCCACCGCGGATGAGATCCGCGAGATGGCGGAACTCACCCAGCGGGCCATCGCGGTCCTGACGGAGGTCTCGCAACCCGCCGGTTTCAACATCGGCATGAACCAGGGAACCGTCGCCGGCGCCGGAATAGCCGCCCACCTGCACCAGCACATCGTCCCCCGCTGGTTGGGGGACACGAACTTCATGCCGATCATCGGACAGACCCGTGCTCTTCCCCAACTGCTCGGTGACGCCCGTGAACGACTGGCCGGAGCGTGGACGGACATGGCCTAGGCTGGTTGCCGTGAAAGCAGTCGAACCAACCCGGACCTGGGACACCGATCGACTGCTGACGATACCGAACGTTCTCTCATTCCTGAGGCTGCTGGCCGTGCCGGTTTTCGGATGGCTCATCCTGGCCGGGCATGACTTGGCGGCGGTGATCCTGCTGGCCGTTTCGGGAGCGACGGACTGGCTCGACGGTTTCCTGGCGCGCACACTCCACCAGACCTCGCTGCTGGGGGCGCGCCTCGACCCGGTGGCGGACCGGCTCTACATTCTCACCGCGGTCGTGGTGATGACCGTCAGGGGACTCGTGCCCTGGTGGCTACTGGCCGTTCTCGCCGCCCGCGACCTGCTGTTGCTGTGCCTGCTTCCCTCGCTGCGCCGCAGCGGACGGGTGGCGCTTCCGGTGAATCTGGTCGGGAAGACCGGGACGATGCTCCTGCTGTTGGCCTTCCCACTCATGCTGCTGGGTTCCCCCGACTCGTTCGGCCTGGTGGTGGCCGAGTGGGCGGGATGGGTGCTCGCCATCGCCGGGGCGTTCGCATACTGGGTGGCCGGGATCCTCTACTTGAAAGGAACCGTTGAACTCGCGCATGAAAGGGGTGACCGGGATGCGTCCTGACGCCAGCATGAGCCTTCTGAGTGATCTCGCGTCGGAGGCCATGGAGCCCGAGTACCTGACCACGAAATCCCCGCGACGCAGCCGCTGGGCGATGCCACTGGCGCTTCTCATGGCGGCCGCGTTGCTGGCGCTGTCCGTGGTTTCCACCACCCGTTCCCGCAGCGAGGTGGCTGACGAGAGAGAGGACCTCCTGTCACGGATCGCCGCTGAGCAGCAGCATCGCGATGAACTCGCGGCCAGGGCGAGTGAACTCGACGCGGAGAACAGGCAACTGCGCCAGGAAGCCGTGGCGGATCCGAGTGTTCGCGCCAACCTTCAGGAAACCGAACTGGCGGCCGGTGCCATCGCCGTTTCGGGCCCCGGCCTGCGGGCACGGGTCAATGATGCGGAGAGGACCGGGAATGGCAGCAGGGTGATCTACGATTCCGACCTGTCGCGCCTGGTGAACGGGCTGTGGCAGGCCGGGGCCGAGGCCGTGGCGGTGAATGGCCATCGCGTCACGACGCTCACCCCGATCCGTTCCGCGGGATCCGCCATCACGGTGGACTACGTCTCCCTGAACCCGCCCTACGTGGTGGAGGCCATCGGGGACCCTTCCCGGCTGCAGGCGCGTTTCGCCCGCACCTCCTCGGCCGTGTGGTGGCAGTATCTTCACGACAACTACGGGATCGCCTACGAACTTCAAACGGTGAACGGCGACCTGAGACTACCCGCCGACCCGGCGATGACGCTGCGGTACGCCAAGAGCTGAAGGAGGAGAAATGCTGGTGCTGCTTGGGCTCGCAGCCGGTATCGTGATCGGGCTGCTGGTTGAACCCGTTCTGCCCGTGTTTCTCCAGCCGTACCTGCCGATCGCGATCGTGGCCGCGCTGGACGCCATCCTCGGGGGGACCCGCGCATGGCTGGAGGGCACCTTCTCCGACCGGGTGTTCGTGGTCTCTTTCCTGTCGAACGTCTTCATCGCGGGGCTGATCGTCTTCGCGGGCGACCAGATAGGGGTCGGATCCCAGCTCTCCACCGGGGTCGTCGTGGTACTCGGAATCCGGATCTTCAACAATGCCGCGGCAATCCGAAGGGCGGTGCTCCATGCCTGAGCAGACCCCGAAACGCGCCGCCGATCAGATCGAACCGGCAAACTCCGGCAAGATCTGGCGTGCCTTCCTGAAACCCGGTCGCGGCCAGCTGGTCGTCGGGGTGGTGCTCTGCCTGACCGCCCTGCTGGTGGTGTGGACCCTGCGTTCCCAGGCCTCGCAGCCCGACTACTCCAATCTGCGCCGCACCGACCTGATCCAGCTGTTGGACAACCTCTCCGCCGAGACGCGGCGCCTGGAATCCGAGGTCAGGGAACTGACGACGACCCGCGAAGGGTTGGTCTCCGGGGCGGCGGGGGCCAAGGCCGCCGATGACGAGACCAAACACCGGATAGAACAGATGCAGATCATCGCAGGAACGGTGCCGGCGACCGGGCCGGGTGTGCGGATAACCATTCAGGACCCGCAGGGCGCAGTGACCCCGGAGCTGTTGCTGGATGCGCTGGAGGAACTGCGCGACGCCGGTTCCGAGGTGATCGAGTTCAACGATTCCGTTCGCGTGGTCGCGAACACATGGATCGACCGGGACGCGGAGGGCCGGATAGCGGTGGATGGGAAGACCCTGACCACGCCCATCGTCATCGAGGCCATCGGGGATCCCGCCACCCTGGAGGCCGGAGCCCGGTTCCGGGGTGGTCTGGTCAGCGAGGTGGAGGGCAGCAGGGTGCAGGGGAGAGTCGAGATCAGGCAGTTGACGGAAATCTCCGTTGATTCCACGGTTTCCCCCCGCGCGCCGGAATTCGCCAAGCCAAATTAGCATGGCAGGCTTGTCAATCCGATGTCCCTCGATAGGCTTGGGGCAGCTTGGATGGCGATCAGCACGGAAAGGGGGCCACCGATGACGGGGGTCAGGAACCACCGCCAAGGGGATCTCAAGGATTCGAAGAACGACACCACCAGCGTTCTCGCGGCTCTCACGGACGAGCATCTGTCCGCCATTGGGGGGAGCCCGTCGGCCGATGCGGCAGACCTGGCTCCCGGCAACGCGCTGATGATCGTCACACGGGGCGGGGTGAAGGAATCGCAGTTCCTGATCGACTCCGACGTGACCACTCTCGGACGGCACCCCGAGTCCGACATCTTCTTGGATGACGTCACGGTTTCCCGCCACCACGCGAAGCTGGTGCGTGCTGGTGGCCAGCTGATGCTGGAGGACCTGGGAAGCCTCAACGGCACCTACGTCAACAGGGTTCTGATCGATGGTCGTGCCCAGTTGCGGCACGGCGATGAGATCCAGATCGGAAAATACCGGGCGACGATCCTGTTGAGCGAGGCCGGGCGGAGCTGATGCCGGCCGCGCCGCGCACGATCGGTCAGGTTCTGGAATCGATCCGGGGCGAATTTCCCGACATCTCGGTCTCAAAGGTCAGGTACCTGGAGAACGAGGGGCTGATTTCCCCGGAACGGGACCATCCCTCCGGTTACCGGCGCTTCTACCCGGCTGATGTGGAGCGGCTGCTCTTCGTGCTGCGTGCCCAACGCGACAGGTATCTTCCGCTCAAGGTGATCCGCGAGGAGCTCGCAGCCATGGACCGGGGGGAGGTGCTTCCCGAGACCACGGATGCGACCGTGCCGACGACGCCCCAGAACGCGGAACCGTCAAGGAGGCAGCCCAGGCAACCGGGAACCCAGCGCCAGCTCTTCACGCGCAGGGAACTTCTCTCGGAGTCGGGGCTGGGGGAGGCCGCCCTGATCGAGTTGGAACGCCTGAAGGTGATTTCGCACCGGAAGGGCACCCAGCGGTACGGCAGGGAGATGCTGGCCTTGGCGGTGGCTGCGAAACGCCTCGGCGACTACGGGGTCGAACCCAGGCAGATGAGGGTGCTCCAACAGTCTGCCTCCTTGGAGGCCGCGCTGGTGGAACAGGCCATCAGCCAGTATCAAGGCCGCCAAGGGGTCCCGAAGGAGGTCCTCCGCGAGGTGTACCGCCTGGTGCTGCACGCGCACAGCGGCCTGATGTTCTCACAGCTGTTCGGTTGACAAGACCTCGTAGGCTGTGGGCATGGTCGAGTTGTGTGTGGTTGGAATACAGGTGGGCGATGACGGCCCGGTCCTCCTGCTGCGCGAGAACGATGGGGAACGGCTGCTGCCGGTCTGGATCTCCGCAGTCGACGCCGCCGCCATCGCCGTCGCCCTGGAGAAGGAGCAGTTCGCCAGGCCACTAACCCAGGATCTGCTGGCGGAGGCCTTCGCGCAGCTCGCGGGCGAGTCCCGGCCGCAGCTGACGATCAGATCCATGGAGGATGGCGTGTTCTACGCGGAAATAGTGGTGGAGGGTGTGACGTTCGACGCCAGGCCCAGCGACGTCGTGGCCGTCGCGATCCGGCGGGGCTGGCCCATCCACTGCCCAGCGGAGCTGCTGGACGAGGTCGGGATCTCCGACGAGATCGCTCACGTGGACGAGGTCGAGAAGTTCCGGGAGTTCCTGGATCAGGTCCAGCCGGAGGACTTCTGAGAGGATCCCGCGCCCCGGTCCAGGGGCGGGACCAACCCTGAAGCCTTGCTGGAGGGTTTAGAATCTACAACGGTGCCGGTGGGCGTGTCGTCCACGACCGGGGCACCCGGCGGTTAGCGTCAATAGTGCCGCAGAACCGGCGGCCGGGAGAACTTAGGGGCTGACACAGTGGCTGATGGCATCAGGCATATGGACGAGACACCGCAGCAGGATGCGCTGTTCGACGGTGACTTCGCCCCCGTCTCCAAGGACCTGGGGTTCCGTGGCCCCGTGGCCCACAAGGTGGCAGGCATCACCTATCGGCAGCTCGACTACTGGGCCCGCACCGGCCTCGTCGTGCCGGAGATCCGGGGAGCGTCGGGATCGGGAACACAACGCCTCTACTCCTTCCGCGACATCCTGCTGCTGCGGGTCGTGAAGCGGTTCCTGGACGTCGGGATCTCGCTGCAGCAGATCCGGACCGCGATCGATCATCTGCGGGCTCGCGGGGTCGAGGACCTGACAGAACTCACACTGGTCAGCGACGGGTTCAGCGTCTACGAGTGCACAACCGCCAATGAACTGTTCGACCTCACCAAGGGAGGGCAGGGCATGTTCCTGATATCCGTCTCCAGCGTCTGGCAGGAGATCGAGGGGACCCTCTGTGACCTCCCGAGCGAGCGGATCGCGCAGCAGAGCCTGCGTACGGAGAACGAGCTCGAATCCCGCAGGAGGGCCAAAACCGGGTGAGAAAATTTCTCAAAACCCCCGCAGTCAAGCGTCTCACCACCATCAGTGAACGCTATAAGCGGCGCCATGGTCCGCAGCATGCTGCCGCAATCACCTATTTTTCGGTTCTGACTTTGGTTCCGGTGCTGATGCTGGCAGGAGCTGCAACCGGATTCACCTTGGCGGTGCTGCGTCCTGACTGGTTCCATCTTCTGTCTGACGGAATCGTGAATGCTCTTGGAAGCACGGACCTCGCAAAGAAAGCAGTTGACGTACTACAAAATGCGATAGAAAACTGGTATGGTCTGGCTGGTACCGCCTTGATTGCCGCCGTCTACTCGGGCTCGAGCTGGGTCGGGAACCTGCGGATTGGATTTTGCCGGATGCTGCAAACCAATGAGCAAGAAACCGAAAGGGAACAAGGGGTACGAGGGGTCCTCAAGGAACTGGGCGGAAACCTGCTGGTGTTTCTCGGCTTGTTCGCCTGTCTGCTGCTCCCATCAGGAATCGCCGTTATCGGCACGACTTGGATTGGCTCAGCAGGGGTGATCGGCTGGCTGGCTCATCTGCTCCTCACCTTCTTGGTGAGCTGGCTACTGCTCGCCTTCCTCTTCTGCACCCTCCCGAGAAATCGGATCCGCTCCCACAGCTGGTTGCTGCCTTCCACGGTAGGTGCAGCTCTGGTCGCTCTGCTGCAACAGTTCGCGGGAGTACTGCTCGGTATTTTCACTTCCAATCCCACTGCCGTGGTTTTCGGGCCCGTGATCGTGATCATGATCTTGTTCAACCTCCTGTCGAGCATCCTGCTGTTCTGCGCAGCATGGGCTGGGGAGAGAACCGGGGTCGATCGGCCACTGGTTGATCCGCACAACCCGAAAACCACGGATCAGAAAGCTGGGGAACCACCCGACCCGACCCCTGCGATACCGGTCGATGTGGCAGCGCAGGGGGTCCGGGCCGGAACGAGGATCGGTTACGGGATGGGGACGATAACCGGTCTCGGCATCGGGGCTGCGGTGGCGGCCCTGTTCACGAGGTACCGCCATCGCGACTGATCAGTGGGTTGCGGCGGCGACCGGAGTGGGCTGACCGATGGCGGCCACCAGCTCGGTGAACCAGGGCAGGGTGATGTCGAATGGCTTGCCGCCCTTGATGCGTTCGAAGGCGATCGCCGTCAGCTCGTCGTTGTTCTCCTCATCCTGGCCGATGACGCCGGACCGGCCCGCGAGGGCACAGTCGACGGCCAGGTCGGTGCACCGCTTGATGAGAGCCAGGTCCGCCTCGTTGGCGGCGGCCGACCGGGAGAAGTAACCCGACTTCTGGATCATGACCTTCTCGGCCCCCAGCTTCTCCGCGAACTTGTCCCCGAACCACTTCCCGGGGTTCACCATGTCGAGTTTCACGTGACCGAAGGGATCGCGCGGCACTTCCTCACCTGCCGCTTCCATCTCCGCGACGATGGAGTCCAGGCCCGCGCCCTCGGACAAGAAGATGGTGACGTTGCCAACTTCGTCCATCACCTTGTTGAGGCGCTCGGCCTCGGCGGTGATGTCGATGACCGCCTCGGGCACGTACACGGCGTGGACGTCCCACGCCTCGCGGGACAGGCCGATCCCGGGCAGCCATTCCTGTGCATCCAGCCACTTGCGGTACTCGGCGGCGGTGGCTGCGGTCAGCCAGCCGCAGTGGCGTCCCATGACCTCGTGCACGATGAGCATCCGGGAACCCGAATTGTGCTCGGCGACAATGTTCTTGGCAAAGATCGCCCCCTGCTCCGCGGCGGTCCAGGCGCCGAGCGACTGGCGGACCGGGATCACGTCGTTGTCGATGGTCTTGGGCAGGCCGACCACGGTCAGCGGGTAGTCGTTGGCGGCGAGGAAGGCAGCCAGATCGGCGGCCGTGGTGTTGGTGTCGTCGCCACCGATGGTGTGGAGGACATCCACACCATCCGCGACGAGACGGTCGGCGGCGACCTTGAGCGGATCGGCGCCCTCGGCGACCAGCCCGCGTTTGACGAGATCCTTGACGTTGGTGAGCTTGACCCGGGAGTTCCCGATGGGGGAGCCACCGAACAGGTGCAGCAGGTGCGCCTTCGCCCGGACGGTCTCGTCGACGACGAAGTAGTCACCCTGCAGAAGCCCTTGGTAGCCATGCTTGTATGCGATGATCTCCACCTCGGGAGCCACCTCGGTATACCGCTGGACGAGACCACCAATGGCCGAGGACAGACATGGCGCAAAACCGCCGGCCGTGAGAATGGCTACCTTCTTGACCATGAACATTCCTTTCAGGATTGATTCCAATGCCTAGCCTAGCCGCCCGCACCCTTTGAGTGGCAGGATGGTTTGACAGTGATCCGGGAGGATGCAGATGGTTCCCAGGGCGTCGGAACGAGGAAGTTCCGTGGCGGTGGAGGCGGCTTTGGTGCTGCCCGTCGCGATGTTGTTCGTTGGTCTGGTGATCGTGATGGCCGGGCACGCCCTCGCGCAGCAGGCCGTTACCGCCGCCGCCACACGAGCGGCGCGTGCGGCCTCGCTGGAGCGTTCACAGACATCGGCCGAACGAGCGGCACTGGATGCTGCCGTGACCGAGCTGGGCAACTCCCGCATCACCTGCACTGATGCTCAGGTGAGCGTGGACGCCAGGGGCCTGGCGGCCCCGATGGGAACGGTCGCCTCCGTGACGGTGCGGCTCACCTGCCGGGCGGTGTTCCCGGTCTCCATGCCGGGTTTCCCGGCCAGCCGGTCACTGACGGGAGAGGGAACATCGCCCGTCGACACCTATCGGGGCCGGAATGGCTAGGTCCTCAGGACCCTGCCGGGACCAGCGGGGCATGAGCGGCAGCGTCCAGGTCACCCTGCTGCTGCCGCTCGCGATGTTGGTGCTGCTGGCCGCGCTCCAGTGGTCTTTGTTGTTGTGGGCGGAATCGACGGCCATGGCGGCCGCCCAGGACTTGGCCCGGGCCGCCGCCGTCCTGGGCGGCTCCGTCGAGGACGGCCGGGAGGCCGGGAGACGGGCCCTCTTCAACTCGGCTCTCGGCGACGCCACTGTGAGGGTTGACCGTGCGGCCACGTTCACGACCGCCGTCGTCGAGGGAACCGCCATCCGGGTGCTTCCCATGGTGGATGTCACCGTGCGCCAGGCGGCCAAGGTCCCGACCGAACGAATCCGGTGACGGATGACCGCTCTTCCACCGGATGAGAATCCCGGGCCGGGGCAGCGAACCGGGTGAGGAGTCACCACACGGCTCCCGGATTTGCCCGGCGGGTTAAGGTGAATCCGTGGCCCAGTACTACGACGTGCATCCTGAGAATCCGCAACCCCGCACCCTCAACCAGATGGTGCGGATCCTCGAGGAGGGTGGGTTGATCGCCTACCCCACCGATTCCTGTTATGCGCTCGGTTGCGCCCTCGGCAACGGATCGGGAATCGAACGCATCCGGCGGATCCGGCAGCTGGGGGACAGGCACCATTTCACCCTGGTGATCTCCGAGTTCGCCCAGCTCGGGGCCTTCGTGGAGATGGACAACTGGGTTTTCCGCGCGGTCAAGGCGGCAACCCCGGGGCCGTACACCTTCATCCTGAAGGCCACCCGCGAGGTGCCGAAGATGATGCAACACCCGAGGAAACGCACGATCGGCGTGCGGATTCCCAATCACCGCACCACCCTCGCCCTCCTCGACGCGGTCGGTTCACCTCTGGTCAGCTCCACCCTGCTGCTTCCGGATCACCCCGAGCCGCTCGTGGAGGGATGGACCATCAAGGAGCTGCTGGACCACGAACTGGATGCGGTCCTGGACTCCGGTGACTGCGGGTTGACCCCGACGACCGTCGTGGATCTCAGCGGTGACGAACCGGAGGTCGTGCGGGTCGGGGCGGGCGATCCCAGCCCCTTCGAATGATCAGCGACTGAAGGTGACCCGGCCGCCGAGCATCGTCAGCAACACCTTTCCGGGACCCGCGGTGAGCACCAGATCGGCGGGCTGCCCGACACCAAGCGTGGTCCGGGTGCTGGCCCGCAGGGCGGCCAGGGGAGTGAGCGCCTGGTCCGCCCGGTAGGGGCGGTGACAGGCCGCCTCGATGGCCTTCCAGGGGTCGAGGGAGGCCACGGGTGCGTCGGAGCCGAAGGCCAGCAGTGCCCCCGCACGCAGCAGGTCGAGCATCGGGTAGGCGCGGCCCTTCGCTTCGGGCCAGACCCGGTCGACCACCCCGACGTCCTCCAGCTGATGCGCGGGCTGGATGCTCGCGACCAGTTTCAACCGCGCGAATCGCGGCAGATCGGCGGGAGCGACGCACTGCACGTGCTCGATGGACCCACGCGTACCCGAGATCTCGAAGGCGTCCAGGACATCGTGGCAGGCGGCGTCGCCGATGGCGTGAACCGCAGCCCGGAGCCGGGCCTCGCGGGCACGCCCCAGCAATGCGAGCAACTCGGAACGGGTGTAGTTGGGTTTGCCGTTCGGATACCCCGGCAGGGGATTCGGATAAGGCGCGATGCAGTGGGCGGTGCGGCTGCCCATCGAGCCGTCGGCGATGATCTTGAGAGGGCCGACCCTCAGGTTCTCGGCCAGTTCGTCGCCGGTTCCGGCTCCCATGGCGATCAGATCGTCGAGCCGCTCGGGGTAGGTGGCGGCCTCCACTCGCAGCCCGATGGACCGGGATGCCGCGCGCTGCTGCCAGGCCTCCACGGCCCAGCCGGAGGAAAAATCCACGATGCCCACGAGCCCCCGGGAGGCGGCTTCCAGCTCGGCCGCCTGCACAGCGTGTTCCACCAGGTCGAGATACCGCGACATGATGCGACGGATGCCTGCGAAGGCCTCCTCCTCCACGAGGAATCCCGTCGGATGCCCGGCCGCCCCGGCCTGTTCGAGGGCCGGGGTGTTGCACCAGAGGCTGTGGAGATCGCGGGACATCAACGCGACCGGGACGGTGGTGATCGCATCAAGGTCGGCTGCGGTCGGGGGAGTGGGCCACGTTGCCGAACGGAAGCCGTAGCCGACCAGCCTCGGCGGCCGGTGCCGCAGGTGATCCTCGACGGCCGCGAGAATCTCCGATTTCGTTGCCTTGTGGGAGAAGCGGGTGCACTGGCTGATCAGCGCCGCCAAGGAGAAATGGGTGTGGTTGTCCCACAGACCGGGCATGAGGTTCGCGCCGTCGGCGTCGAAGTCGCCGTCGCCGACACCCCGGGTGGGTTCAATGGCGGTGATCGTGCCGTTCGTCACGGTGACGTCCAGCGGCTCGCTGTACCTGCCGGTCCCGAGTCCCGGTATGGGCCGGGCCCGGGTGATACGAAAGCTCTCCACGAGCCGGAATTCTGCCACGGACGGTCCCTGGGCGGCGTGGTCCTAGACTTGGGCGGGTGACCAGCATTGCCGCCAACCTGCAGAAGATCGAACAGCAAATCGCGACCGCGGCCGCGAGAGCGGGACGCGACAGCAGCGAGATCCGGCTGCTCCCCGTCTCCAAGACCAAACCCCCGGAGGCCGTCCTCGAGGCCCACGCCGCCGGGTACCGGAGGTTCGGGGAGAACAAGGTGCAGGAGGCCCAGAACAAATGGGAGGCCCTGCGGGAGGTGGCCGACATCGAGTGGGCCGTGATCGGGCACCTGCAATCCAACAAGGCCAAGTACGTCGCCCGGTTCGCGACGGAGTTCCAGGCCCTCGACTCCCTGAAGGTCGCTTCGGAACTGGATCGCCGGCTGCAACAGGAAGGCCGCAGGCTCGAGGTCCTGGTGCAGGTGAACAGCTCAGACGAGGACCAGAAGTTCGGTCTGCCGCCGCAGGAAGTGGTGACCTTCGCCAAACAACTCGACGCCTTCGACGCACTGGATGTCCGGGGGCTGATGACCCTGGCGCTGTTCACCGACGACACTGAGCGCATCGCGCGGTGCTTCAAGGTGATGCGCCAGGTGCAGCAGGAACTGAGGGACGCCACAGGAAAGGGCTGGGACGAACTGTCGATGGGCATGTCCGGTGACTTCGAACTGGCAATCGAGTACGGGGCCACCTGCGTTCGTGTCGGCCAAGCCATCTTCGGCAACCGCTTGGACCCCAATGCCTACTGGCCTGGGGTCAAGTAAGAAATCGCATCATAGGCGGAAGGTCACCGCGATCCCACTGGGTTTGAGGTTCGGAAACGGGGAGAAATGGATCTGTAATTGTAGCGGAAGATATCCGAGAATCCCTGTTCGCAGAGTCCGTCGCCCTTCGAAATCTTTCAAGCCGCGCAGTAACTTTACGAGCGGAGGCTATTCTTTGATGGGAAACGTGTGAAAATATATCGTTATCTTTGACGATTTTTCGCAGTCCTTGTTCTTGGTGAACTTGGCGTCGCCGTTTATGGTGATTTTCTCGACCGAACCGTCGTGGGTGAGGATTCCCGTCACCAGATCCCTGATGGGAACAGTCTCGACATTGGTGAACCCTGCGTCCTCCAGCTGTTTCACCACTTCTGAGTAGTTCCTTCCCTTCACCTCGGATGAGGAGAAAGGGATGGGACCCCAGTTGCCGGGACGGGTGACGTAGTAAATGCCCGAGCCCACCATCAGCACCAGCAGCAGAGCCACCAAGAGTCGCGTGGATCGGGCCGATCTCTCTCTTTCCTCTTCCCGCTCTTGGCGGGCTTCGGGAGAGTAGTAGAGATCATGCTTGGCCCGTATCTTTGCGGTCCGCATCTTGGAGACGGTGTCGCCGAAACGACTGAAAGCAGATGTTGCCGTGTGAAAGAATCGATCGGCCTGGCTGGCCTCATCGTCTATGTACAGCTCGCTCCTGCAGTACGTGCACTTCACATTGGAGGAATCTGGCTGAACCTTCACCGTGGCATTACAGCTAGGACATCTGACTTCTATTAGCCTCATCGCTTCTCCTGTGCTACTACATCCTCCGGAGATTCTGTCCGGCAAGATCTCCGACCGCCATCGAGGGCGTCATAATTATTGCTCAACGAGTCCTGCGGCACCAACTCCTCGCAAACCGGACCCCCACTGCCAGAACGCAGTACCCAAGCGGCAAGAGCTGGCGGTCTCACCGGCCCGTGCGCTCAGGGAGTAGAGGGGGTAGTGCGGATTTCAGCGAGCAGTTCTGTCAGCTGATCGAAGGTCAGGGTGTCCTCGAACATCAGCGGAAGCTTGCACACCGGCAGGTCCAGCAGGAAGAACTCCGATTCCTCCCCGAAGGAGGCCAGGAAGGGTTCCAGCCTCTCCCACGCTTCGGGATGCTGTCTCCATTCGGTTACGGTGGACCATTCCGTCAGCGGAGGGAGCTGTGGGGGAGCGGGCAGATCCGTCTCAAGGCTCAGTTTGATGTCCTCCGCGGAGGCCCCGATCTCGACGCGGATCTTTCCCGGTTCCACGCTCCAGGAGTGGGTTCTCACGTCCCAGAAGGACAGGTCGCGGCGAGTCACCCGGATCTCAACGTGGGCGCTTTCCCCCGGCCCCAGTTCCAAGTGCCGGAAACCTCGTAGTTCCCGGGGAGGGCGGTCCACCGAGGAGACCGGATACCCGATATAGAGCTGGGGGACTGCGACACCGCTTCGGCCGCCGGTGTTGGTGACGGTGAACGAAGCGGTGAGAACCACCTCGCCCAAAGCCGTTTCGGGGGTGACCTCGGCCACCTCTGCCCGCAAATCGCTGAACTCGAAGGTGGTGTAGGCCAGACCGTGTCCGAAGGGGTAACTCGGTCGGTTCCCGAGTTTCTGGAGCCCGCGGTATCCGACGAAAATCCCTTCCCCGTAACGCACCTCACCTGCTTCACCCGGGAAATTGAGTTGTGCGGGGTGCTGCTCCAGCCTCTCGGGAATGGTCTCCGCCAGCCTGCCGCTGGGGGAGTCCTCGCCGGTGACCAGCCGCGCCACGGCATCACCCCCGCCCTGGCCTGGCAGCCACAGCTCCATGATCGCGTCTGCATCGTCCTGCCAGGAGGCGGTCTCGACGGCCGCGCCGTTGGAGAGCAGGACGATCACCCCGTCGGCCACCCGGCGCACTGCGCGCAGCAGGTCCACATGGCAGGCGGGCAGCGAGATGTGTTGCCGGTCGTATCCCTCCGACTCGTCCGCGGCGGGCAGGCCGAGGAACAGCAGGACCGTGCGACCCGCGGCGGCCTCCTGCGCTCGCCTGAGCAGTTCCCCGGCGGGGAAGGTGGCCGCAGGGGAGTCGGGCAGCGGATACCCGGGCTCGAACGGCAGACCGGGGTGCCTGCGCCGTAGGGCGTCGAGGGCATTGTCCAGACGGGCCGGGTTCACCTGTGACGATCCGGCCCCCTGGTACCTGGGGGTGCGAGCCATCTCCCCGATGACCACGACGCCATCGAGCCCGGGCAGGGGGAGCGCCGCCCTTTCGTTCTTAAGCAGCACGGCGCTTCGCGATGCGGCCTCGCGGGCCAGTTCGTGGTGGGCCCCGAGATCGAGGTGTTCCTCGGGTGTTTCCCGGTGGTGCCGGGAGACCAGCCGCAGCACGCGCGCAACGGCCCGGTCCAGGTCGGATTCGTCCAGGGCGCCTGTCCGGACGGCCTCGGCGACGAGCCGGTCGTTCCAGCCGCGCGAGGACGGCATTTCCAGGTCCAGCCCGGCGGCGACCCCTGCGACACGGTCGTGGACTGCCCCCCAGTCGGTCATCACCAGCCCGTCGAAGCCCCATTCCTCACGTAGCACCTCGGTCAGGAGCCAGCGGTTCTCGGACGAGTAGATGTCGTTGATCCGGTTGTACGAGCACAGCAACGTCGCCGGACGCGCCCGTTCGATTATTCGTTCGAATATGCTGAGGTAGATTTCCCTCAGGGTGCGTTCGTCGATCCGCGCGTTTGTGCGCATTCGATCGGTTTCCTGGTTGTTGGCGGCGAAATGCTTCACGGAGGTCCCGACCCCTCCGGACTGGATACCCGCGGCCAGAGCAGCGGCCAGCTCTCCCGCCAGCAGGGGGTCCTCCGAGAAGTACTCGAAGTTCCGCCCGCACAGCGGGGAGCGTTTCAGGTTCACGCCCGGTCCCAGGATCACGCCGACGCCCTGCGCCTTCGCCTCCTCGGCCAACGCCCGGCCGATCTCGGTGAGCAGCGTCACGTCCCAGGTGGACGCGAGCGCCGCGGCCGTGGGGAAACATGTGGCCGGCACCGATTCCTCCAGGCCCAGCTCGTCGGCGCCCTCGGCCTGCTTGCGCAGCCCGTGGGGACCGTCGGAGACCATCAGGGCGGGAATCCCCAGTCGTTCGACCGGCTGGGTGTGCCAGAAATCACTGCCGGAGAGCAGCGAGCACTTTTCCTCGAGAGTGAGCTGCGCGAGAAGCTCGGGAATCTGCTCTTCGGTGAACATTGCGACTCCAATCCCGATCGGTACGGCCCAGAATATGGGATGGTGTGGCTGAACGGGCGGAGGAGGGGTGGGGCCTCACGGTGTCCGGCCCGGAGGCCTCCGAACCGTTTTTATAATTACATAATGTTCCTTATCGGACATCTGGGCCGGTGTGAAGAAACACCGAACCGGGCGCGCACCAACCGGTCTTCCCGCGGTGTTCTGTCCTCGTCCCCGATGGCCGGGCCTCATAGACTGTCGTGGTGATGGAACCCTACGAACTCGAGCTCCTGCCACTCGACACCCCGGACGACGATCCTCGCTGGGCCGCCTATCTGGATCTGTTCGCGATTGTCTTCCTCGAGGGCCGCGCCTCCGATGACGGCCTGGCTGCTTTCCGCAGGCACCGGCGCGCCGATGGTGCGACCCTCGGCATGGTCACCACGGAAGGGCCCGGGCTCGAGGGTCATCAGGTGGTCGCCGGGCTGGCCTGGGCGCCTATCCGGGTGAACGCCGGCGGGAACGTCGTCCCGGTCATGGCCATCAACACCGTCGCGGTCCGTCCCACCCACCGCCGCCGTGGCCTGATGCGGCTGATGATGGACCACCACCTCCGGCGTGCCAAGGCCGAGGGATTCGCGCTGGCCGCGTTGAGTGCCAGCGAGGCCACGATCTACGGCCGCTTCGGCTTCGGGGTCGCCACTCGGCACGTCGACTGGGAGATCGACACCCGGCGTTTCGCCATCCGCCCGGATGTGGCGGTTGCCCCGGGCTCACTGGAGCTCGTCAATCCCCCACTCGACGAGAATATATTCGAACACCTGTCCACCGCCCATCAACTGGCCCATCGCGGTGCATTCAGTCCCCTGGGCATGCATCTCGCCAAGGCGGACGGCACCTGGGACTTCGACGAGCAGGGGCCGTCCAGGAAATTGCGGTACCTGCTCCACTTCGACGCCTCCGGCGCCCCGGACGGATTCGCGGAGTTCAAGCACGGTGGTTTCGAGAGCAAACAAAGCGAATCCCCCGCACCCACCGCGATCCTGTCGGTGTGCTCCCCCAGCCCCGAGATCGACCGTGCGCTGTGGCAGGGCCTGGCCAGTTTCGACCTGGTCGAGAAACTCACCTACGAATCAGCCGTCCCGGACGATCCCCTGCCCGGCTCACTCGTCGACCCCTGGGCCATCAAACAGAACGTCATCCGCGACAGCATCTGGGTACGGATCCTGGATCTGGAGAGGGCGGTTGCGGATCGCGGTTTCGAGTCGGACGGCCAAGCGGTCATCAAGATCGTGGATTCGATGGGGTTCTGCGAGGGAACTTGGTGCATCACTGTGAGAGAAGGCCGGGGGGAGGCTGCGAGGACCTCCCTCTCCCCCGCCGTTGAGCTCGGTGTGGACAGCCTGGCCCGGCTCTGGTTCGGCGATGTGACGGCCGCGCAGCTGGCCCGTTCCGGCATCATCCACGGCTCCCCGGACTCCGTCCAGGCACTCTCCCGGTTGTTCGCGACCGCTTTTGGCCCCGTCAACCTGAATGACTTCTGATCACGACAGGCTCAGGAAAAGCTTTTCCAGCTTCTGGGTGTCGATGGACTCCCCCGTCGGGTCGTCCAACAGGCAGGTGCGCATACCGTGGGCGATGATCGAATAACCGGCCCGGTCGATGGCCTTGGAGACCGCAGCGATCTGGGTTATCACGTCTTCGCACTCCCGGCCGGCCTCGAGCATGCGAATCACGGCGTTGAGCTGTCCGCTGGCGCGTTTCAGGCGGAGCACTGACGGCCTCACCGCATTGGGATCCAGCTGCGTCACCGGTCCGCTTTCCTGGGGCAGGTGCAACGTTTCTCCGGGGGCACATCCCGCAGCGCCTCCTCTATGTGCTGGCCGCACCCGGCCCAAGTGGTCTTGTGGCAACGCGGGCAGGAAACGGGACGGCACATGAGGGGCTCCAATCACTGGTTGTCAAAACCGATTGCGTACCCCCTAGGGTACCGTCCCGCCCGTTCTTCCTCCGAGCCGCGGAGCTCAGAGGTTGATCATGTGCCCGCCGATGCCGTGGGCGGCCTCCTTGATGGCCTCGGACAGCGTCGGGTGAGCGTGAACGGCGTGCGCGATCTCATCGGCCGTCAGTTCGTAGTTCTGGGCCAGGATGAGTTCCGGAAGCAGTTCCGTGACGTCAGGGCCGATCATGTGGGCACCCAGCAGTTCGTTGTAGCGGGCGTCGGCGACGAGCTTGACGAAACCAACCCCCTCCCCCAGGCCCCAGGCCTTGCCGTTGGCGGCGAAGGGGAACTTCGAGACCTTGACCTCGTGGCCCTTGTCCTTGGCCTGCTGTTCGGTGTAGCCGAAGGACGCGATCTGCGGCTGGCAATAGGTTGCCCGCGGGATCATGTCGTAGTCGACGGGGTGGGTTTCGACCCCGGCGATGGTCTCGGCGGCCACCATGCCCTGGGCCTCGGCCACGTGGGCGAGCATCATCTTCGCCGTGCAGTCGCCGATGGCGTAGATCCCGGGGACGTTGGTGCGGAGATGGTCGTCGACGGCGATGGCGCCGCGTTCGGTCAGGGCGACCCCGGTGTTCTCCAGGCCGTAACCCTCGGTGCGCGGGGCGAACCCGACCGCCGAGAGGAAACGATCCGCCTCCAGGACCTGGGAGGCGCCTCCCTTTGCGGGACTGACGGTGACTCGCACCCCGCTGCCCGTGTCCTCGATTGACTCCACCTTGGTGGCGGTCAGCACCTTGATGCCCAGTTTCTTGTACGCCTTGGTGATCTCGGCGGAGATCTCCGCGTCCTCGTTGGGAACCATCCGGTCGAAGAACTCGACGATGGTCACGTCGACGCCGTAGCTGCGCAGGACGTAGGCGAACTCGGTTCCGATGGCCCCGGAACCGCCGATGATGATCGAGTTCGGGAGCCTGTCGGCCAGGATCTGCTCCTCGTAGGTGACCACGTTGGCCGAGACCCTGGTTCCGGGAAGCATCTTCGTGGTCGATCCGGCCGCGATGATGACGTTGTTGAAGGTCACCCGGGTGGTGGCGCCGTTGTCGTCGGCAACGTCGATGGTGTGGGCATCGACGAAGGTGCCCCAGCCGTTGAACTCCTTGATCTTGTTCTTCTTCATCAGGAAGTGGATTCCCTTGGTCATCCGCTCCGAGACCTGGCGGCTGCGGGAGAAGGCCTTGCCGTAGTCGACGGTGATCTCCCCCTGGATGCCGAAGGCGTCGGCCTCGTGGATGACGATGTGGGCCAGCTCCGCGTTGCGCAGCAACGACTTGGTCGGGATGCAGCCGACGTTCAGGCACACTCCCCCCCAGTAGCGTTTCTCGATGATGCAGGTCTTCAGGCCGAGCTGGGCGGCACGGATGGCGGCAACGTAGCCACCGGGACCGGCGCCGAGCACGCAGACGTCGTATTCGTGGGTCATGGGGCCCACTCTAGTGCTCCCGCCGCCTCGCACGGGCCTGCATCGGGCGACAGGCGTTATCTCAGATATGAGTTAAGATGACGTCATGACCGCCACCAGCCAGTCCCTGGGAATCATGATCCGGGAGGCACGCAAGGCCCGTCAATGGTCCCAGCAGCGCCTCGCCGATGAAATCAACTCCTCACAATCCGCCGTTCACCGGATAGAGATGGGCCAGCAGAACGTCTCGCTCAACATGATCGAGAGACTGGCATCCGCGCTCGAGATGCCCTTGATACTCGCGGCCACCGAGGGAACCGTCAACTTCGAGATCACCGGGCCGACGGAACTCGCGGGCGAGATCGAGGTCCGTTCCTCCAAGAACGCGGCCGTCGCGCTGCTCTGCGCCTCGATGCTCAACCGGGGCCGCACCGTGCTGCGCGGGATCGCCAGCATCGAGGAGGTGGATCGAATCTGCGACGTCCTCCAGTCCATCGGGGTTACCGTCACCCCGACCAATGGGGGTCAGGATCTCGAACTGACCCGCCCGGAGAAACTCACCCCCGAGACCATCGACCAGCGTGCCGCCCGCCGCACGCGTTCCATCCTGATGTTCCTCGGCCCCCTGATGCACGAGTTCGATTCCTTCGAACTCCCCTACGCCGGCGGATGCGACCTCGGGGCCCGGACCGTGCATCCGCACATGTCAGCGCTGAAACGCCTCGGCCTGTCCGTGGAGGCGCACGACAGCCAGTACCACGCCACCGTGCAGCGCGACGGTGCGCCCGAACACCACATCACCTTGGTGGAGCGTGGGGACACGGTCACCGAGAACGCGATCATGGCCGCCGCCCGCACCCCGGGGCTGACCGTGATCCGCAACGCCTCCGGCAACTACATGGTGCAGGACCTGTGTTTCTTCCTGCGCGAGCTGGGGGTCGGCGTGGAGGGCATCGGAACCACCACCCTGCGCATCCAGGGCGTCAAGGAGATCAACAAGGACGTCGAGTACCACATCTCGGAGGACCCGATCGAGGCGATGAGCCTCATCACCGCCGGCATCGTCACCCGCTCGGAACTGACGGTCAAACGCTGCCCCATCGAGTTCCTGGAGGTGGAGTTCGCCGTCCTGGAAGAGATGGGCCAGCGAATGGTGCTGAGCAGCGAATACCCATCGGGCAACGGTCACACCCGGCTGGTGGACGTCACCGTGAAACCATCCGAGCTGACGGCCCCCCTGGACAAGATCCATCCAATGCCGTTCCCGGGGTTGAACATCGACAACCTTCCCTTCTTCGCCCTGATCTGCGCGACGGCCGAGGGACAGTCGATCATCTACGACTGGGTCTACGACAACCGCGCGGTGCACCTGAAGAAGCTCTGCGACCTGGGGGCGAACGTCACCGTCATGGACGCCCACAAGCTGATGGTCATCGGCCCAACGAAATGGCGTGGGCGTGACATCGAGTGCCCGCCGGCGCTGCGGCCCTCGGTGTGTCTGTTCCTGGCGGCCCTCGCAGCCCGCGGCACCACCATCCTGCGGGATGTCTACGTGATCAACCGGGGCTACGAGGATCTGCCGAGGCGTTTCAATCAGCTCGGCGCCCAGATCAACACCTTCTGGGGTGACGCTTCGAGCTGATCCGCGGTCAGAGGCTGTGCGCGGTGAACCCGTTGACCGGGTTCACCACCTGCTCCTGGGCTGCCACGAGCTGCAGCTCGGCCTCCCCGCTGATCGAGGTCTGCTCCAGGATCGAATAGACCACCGAGGCGGTCACCCCGAGGGTTTCACCGAGGTCCTTGGTGCGCAACCAGTGTGCGAGGAACATGGCCGCGGTGAGATCACCCGATCCGGTGAAGCTGCGGTCCAGCATCGGGGTTTCCACCAGCCAGGCCTGATCCGCGTCCACGGCCAGCATCCGCAACAGACCGTCCGGGGCGTCGGTGGCCACGACCGAGGTCACGACCACGATCTCGGGGCCACGGTCCCGGAGTTCACGGGCCGCCTCGACCACCTCGGACAGGGTGCCCGTCTCGTGCCCCACCAGGTACTGCAGTTCGAAGAGATTCGGGGTCATGATGTCCGCGGCCGCCACGACGTGATCGCGGAAGAACTCCGGGATGCCCGGCCGGGCGTAGAAACCCCGCCCGACATCGCCCATGACCGGATCGGCGAGGAAAATCGCATCCGGGTTGCGCGATTTCACCAGGGCCGCTGCATCCAGCACGACCTGTCCCACGTCGGCCGAGCCGAGGTAGCCCGCGAGCACTGCGTCGACACCGGCGAGGGCTCCCCGCTCGTCTATTCCAGTGACCACGTCCGCGACGTCCGAGGCCGCGATCATGGGGCCGCGCCAGCTTCCGTAGCCGGTGTGGTTGGAGAAGGTGACGGTGTAGACGGGGTACACGTTCACTCCGGCCCGCTGCAGCGGAAAGGTGGCGGACGAGTTCCCCGCATGGCCGTAGGCGACGGCCGACTGGATCGACAAGACGTTGTGCATGTGGGCAAGTCTCCCACGTCCCGTGCCACGAATGCGGCGATACTAGGCATAATGGTTCCCATGTGTGCAGGTTTCCTAGAACCGGAGTTCATCGCGATGGCGCATCGCGGTGGTGCCTTGCTCACTGCCAACCTCGGTATCGAGAACACCCTGGCGGCCTTCGCCAACTCCGTCGCGCTGGGATACGAGTACCTGGAGACCGATGTTCACGCCACCGCCGACGGCCATCTGGTGGCCTTCCACGACCCGAACCTCGCCCGGGTCACCGACGTGGAGGGACACATCGCGCGACTGCCCCTCGCTGCCGTGCGTGAGGTTCGTGTCGGTGAACGTGAACCCATCCCGACGGTGGAGGAACTGTTCGAGGCCTTTCCCGAGGCGCGTTTCAACTTCGATCTCAAGGCCCCCGGAGCTGTGGAGCCCCTCGCTAAGATCGTCCGTCGTTTCCAAGCCGAGCAGCGGGTGTGCGTCGGGTCCTTCTCACAGCGCCGGATCAACAGGTTCCGGAAACTGATGCCCGGGGTCACCACGGCCGTCGGCCCGGTGGGGGTGGCGGCCATGGCGGTGGTGGGCAACATCCGCACCTGCCGTCCGGGAGGCCCGGGCGTGTTCCAGATCCCCGTCTCCCACGAGGTGGCCGGAGTGAGGATCAAGTTGTTGACCAGGGCGCGTGTCAAGGCGATCCATCGCGCCGGGTACAGGGTGCACGTCTGGACCATCGACGTGCGCGACGACATGCACACACTCATCGACTGGGGGGTGGACGGCATAGTCACGGACCGTCCGGACCTTCTTCGTGAGGTACTGCAGGCCCGGGGCATGTGGGCCAGCAGTCTTGGAACCTGAGAAGCATCCGAGACGTTCAACTCCAAGTAGGGAGGTCAAAGACATGGCAGATCGAGCACTTCGTGGTGTCGGGCTGGGCGCCAAGAGCTTCGAGGACGAACAGGGAATCGAGTTCGCCGAACGCAGCCAAGTGGGATTCGACTGCCCCAAGGGCCATCACTTCGAGGTCACCTTCGCAATCGAGGCGGAGCTGCCCTTCGAGTGGGAGTGCAAGTGGTGCGGTCAGATGGCGAAACGCTCCGACGGCGCAACGGGAGAGGCGAAGGAGACGAAACCCCCCCGGACCCATTGGGACATGCTGCGTGAAAGGCGCAGCATCCCGGAACTCGAGGACATCCTGGCGGAGCAGCTGGACAAGCTCAGGGGCTCGGCGGACTGATTCCCGGGATCAGGGTGTCGGTGGGCGGGGATTCCTGAACCACTTCCCCCTCGATCACCACGGGCTGTTCGGAGGGGTTGCCGATCGCCCTTCCGAACAGCTTTCCCAAGGTGCTGCGGACCAGGCGCCGGCTCGGCGGGATCAGCAGCAACAATCCGACGATGTCGGAGATGAAGCCCGGCAAGATGAGCAGCAGGCCACCGACCATCACCAGCACCGCATCGGCGGTTCGTCCTGGCGGTAGGGAGCCCCTGCCCAAGGACTCGAGCAGCGCACCCCAGGCGCGGCGTCCCTCCCGCTGAAGCAACCAGCAGCCGAGCAGGGTGGTGAAAATCAGCAGGGCGACGGTCCACCAGCCGAGGGCGTTGGTGACCATGACCAGGATGACTACCTCGGCGGCCAGGCAGACGAGCAGGGGCGCGAGGGCCAGCAACAGACCCGCCGCCCCCCGGAACCGGATACCTCGTTCAGCCACGGTGCCTCCCGAATAGTTTTCTCAGCTGCTGCCAACGGTGCCGAAGCCCCATCTTCGTGGTCGAGACGATGGCTTCCTTGACCACGGTACCGCCCATCTTGGAATCACCGAACTCGCGTTCCACGAACTCGATGGGAACCTCCACGATGCGCAGCCCGGCCCGGTGGGCGTGCCACGTCAGGTCGCGCTGGATCCCGTAGCCCCGGCGGTCGATGGGCAGGTCGATGATCCCGGCGAGGGCGTCGGCGCGGAAGGCGTTGAACCCGCCCGTGATGTCCCGGTACGGCATCCCGAGCATCAACCGGATGTAGAGGGAACCCCCGCGTGAGAGGAACTTGCGTGTCCAAGGCCAGTTCACCACGGAACCGCCCTTGACCCAGCGGGAGCCCTTGACCATGTCGGCGTGTTCCAGGGCGGCCAGCAGGCTGGGCAACTGTTCCGGCTGGTGGGAGCCGTCGGCATCGTGCTCCACCAGTACGCCGTATCCTCGTTCGAGGCCCCAATGAAATCCCGCCAGGTAGGCCGCTCCCAGGCCTTCCTTGCCCTTACGGTGCAGCACGTGCACGTAATCGTCCTGCTCGGCCATGGCATCGGCGAGTTCGCCCGTGCCGTCCGGTGAGTTGTCATCCACGACGAGCACGTGTGCCTCCGGGACGCTGCGCCGCAGCCGGGAGACGATGCTCTCTATGTTCTGGGCCTCGTTGAACGTTGGGATTATGACGAGCACCTCGCCGGTGCGTGAGGCCTCGGTCATTGTTTCTCCTGTTCATCCGAGTTTGTGGGCGTTCGCTCAAGACTACCGGTCCGGCGGGCGATGCGGGCCGCACGGAACCCGATTCCGGTGGTCAGCAGGCAACCGAGCACCTGGGTCGGACCCAGTATCGGCGCCAGGTACACCGCCAGGGTGACGTTGTTCCTCTTGGGGACGGTGTAGATGCGGTGCGCGGCCGTGTATTCCCGGGTTGATTCGTGCAGCCCGCCTTTGGCGTCGATGAGACCCGAGTACCCGTTGAGGGTGCTGGCGATGAACTCCCTCCCGAGTTCCGCCGACCGCACCCGGTTCATGTTCATCTGCTGCTGGGGCTCGATGGTTCCCGAGAAATTGTGGGTGGTGCTCTGTGCCACCAGGATCTCGGCGCCGTTCGTCACGGTGTCGTAGACGGTCTGGTCGTAGGCCAGTTCGTAGCAGATCACGGTGCCCACCCTCAGGCCCGGGTCGGTGCGGGTCGGCACCGTGACGACGCCCGGATCGGTGCCCGGTATCGACTGGTACCCGGCCCGTTTCACTTCCGGGAACAGGGGCTCCAGAACGTCTCGGTAGGGCACGAACTCCCCGAAGGGCGCGAGATTGCGTTTGTGGTAGTGATCCACGATTCCTTTTCCCGGGACCCAGATCAGCGTGGTGGTGCGCCGGGTCTGGGGCTCGGGGCCCGCGGTGATCGCTCCCAGGTCCAGGGGAACCCGGGCCAGTTCGACGGCGGCACTCACCTGCGCCCTCGTGGTCGGGCTGAGCATAGGGTCGGTGTCGGTGGAGTTCTCCGCCCAGACGATCATGTCCAGGTTGCGGCCGTGGGCCCGCGCGTCGGCCAGCAGGAAGATGGTCTCACTGAGGTGGTGGGGGGTCGCCCCGGTGGCGGCGATGTAGCCGCCGTGCAGCCCCAACTGCGCGTTGCCCTGGACCATGCCAACCGAGATGTCCTCGCCGCCGCGGTCCGCCGGGAACAGGAACATCCCGCCGCCAATGACGAAAACACCGGTGACGGAGATCAACGGAACCAGTCGGCGCCGCTGGACGATAGCGGCCAGGCAGCAGCATCCCGCCATCGCAACCAGCCAGGTGGCTCCCGGGGTTCCCACCAGCGGCAACCAGCCGGCCAAGGGCTGGTCGATGGCCGTGTGGCCGAGCCGCAGCCAGGGAAATCCCCCGAACGGGATCTGCCCGGCGCCGTATTCGATGGCACCCCAGGACAGCGGGACCAGGAAACACCAGCCGGGAAGCCGGGTGATGAGGGAGGAAACGGCTCCTAGAAGCCCGACCCAGACGGCCATCACCACGACCAGCACCCAGACCGCCGGTCCCGCCTGCGCGCCCACCCACCAGATCGTGGTGCCGTACAGGGCACAGCCCGCCAGCATGCCGACAGCGAATCCAGCCCGGGAAGTGCTGCCCGCGACCAGCCAGGTCAGCAGCCCCGCCCCGGCGATCGTCAACGGCCAGAGCCCCCAAGGGGCGAATCCCATGGCCAGACCCAGCCCGGCGAGCAGGGCGAGAAGAATGGTCAGCGACTTGGGAATCCGGGTACGGTACAGGGCCTGCACCGGGATCACCGCATGCCCTGAAGCAGATAGACCGCGGAACTCGCAAGTAGGTTGGCACCCCACTCCCCCGTCCTCAGGGGGCGGCCACTCTCGTTCAGGGGGATGCAGCGCTCCACCTCGAGACCGAGCCGGGCGAAAAGCGGGGACAGGTCCTTCAACGAAGTGAAGTGCAGATTGGGGCTGTCGTACCAACTGTAGGGCAGGTCCTTGGTAACGGGCATGCGCCCGGTCAGCAACCGAAGCCGGTTGCGCCAGTGCACGAAGTTGGGCATCGAGACCACACCACGCCCCGCGATCCTCGCCATCTCCCTCAGCACCTCGGCCGGTTGCCGGAGGTTCTGAAGGGTCCGGGACAGCACGACGACGTCGTAGGAGCCGTCCTCGAACTGACCCAACTGGCTGTTGATGTCCAGGTCGATGACGTTGACGCCGTGCCGCACTGCGGCGAGGAAGGGCGCCGGTTCGATCTCGACCCCGGTTCCGTGGCAGCCGCGTTGCTCGAGCAGCCGCAGGAGCTCCCCGTCTCCGCATCCGAGGTCGAGCACCCGGGAACGTTCCGGTATGAGCCTCGCGATCAGCCGCAGGTCGGCGCGTGTCATCGGTTCCCCTCCCCCGATGCCCGGTCCAGGAAGGCCCGCAGGATGGCATGGTAGTCCGGCAGGTCCAGCAGGAACGAGTCGTGCCCCCACTGGGATTGGATCTCTCGGAATGACGTGGGCAGACCGGCTCCCTCCAGGTGCTGGACGATCCTTCGGGAATGGCCGGTGTCGAATCGCCAGTCGCTGTCGAAACTCACCAGGAGGAACTTCACGGGATCGGCCGTGAGCCTCGCCAAGGCGTCATCGGAGGCGAAGGGGTCGAAGTAGTCCATGACCCGGGTCAGGTACAGGTAGCTGAGAGCGTCGAAGCGCTCCAGGAAGGCCTCCCCCTGGTGTTCCAGGTAGCTCTCGACTGCGAAGTCGATCCCGAAACCGGGATCCAGCTTCCCCGACTGGGCCGACCGGCCGAACTTCGCGCTGAACGCATCCTCCGACAGGTAGGTGATGTGAGCCAGCATCCGGGCCACCGACAACCCCTTCGCGGGCATCGTGCCCTCGCTGAGGAAACGTCCCCCCCGGAAGGCCGAGTCCCGCATGATGGCCTGCCGGCCCACGGCGGAGAAGGCGATGTTCTGCGCGGTCAGCCGTGACGACGCGGCGACGATGATCGCGTTGTCGCAGTCCTGTGGATGGGACAACGTCCATTGGAGGACCTGCATGCCCCCCAGCGAGCCCCCGAGCAGGACGGCCCAGTGGTCCACGCCCAGGTGTTGACCCAGGCGGCGGTGCACCGTCACGAAATCCGACATCGCCAGCAGCGGGAAGTCCAGGCCGTACGGTTCACCCGTTGCGGGGTTGACCGATGACGGTCCCGTCGTGCCGCGACATCCACCGAGGATGTTCGCGCACACCACGAACCAGCGGTTCGTGTCTACCGCTTTCCCGGGGCCGATGAGGTTGTCCCACCAGCCGGGCTTCCGGTCACCAGGTCTGAGGCCGGCGGCATGGGCGTCGCCGGTCAGGGCGTGACACACGAAGATGGCGTTCGAACCCTGCGGGTTCAGCTCCCCGTAGGTTTCGTAGGCGACATCCACGGGCGCCAGCTCGGCGCCGCTGGCGAGCACCAACGGCGTGTCGGGGGTGAACAGCCGCGCGGTGGCGGAAACGGTGTTCAGGTTTTCGGTCACGTTCAGGAGCGGGTCCGGACGCATTGGGCGATGAGGATTCCTGCGCGCATCATGTCTCGCTTTTCAGGTCGTTGGGTTCGGTTCTCGGGTCAAGTCTGGCATCCGTCCGGACGGTGGCGCGGGCGAGCACGTTCGACGCCACCGAGCTCACGATCAGCAGGGCCATCACGGTGACGGCGGTTTTCGCCCACAGCATCAGGTCGAACCCATCGGTGGCGGTCCAGCCGAGGGCGGCCGCCACCAGGATCAGGGGCAGCCCCAGCGCGGTCGCCGGTCCGAGCGCGTTGATCCGTGAGACGGCGTCCCTGGCCCTGAACTGTGCTACCGCGACGGACAGCACCAGCACGGCACCCAGCACCGCCAGCACGGAGGCCAGGATTTCAAGCATCGTCATCTCCTCCCCCTGGTCATGATTCTTGCCAGCGCGATGGTGGCCAGGATCCCGAGTATCGAGGCCAGCAGAGCGGCGTCCACCGAGACGCTGGAATGGTGCAGCATCCCGAACATGGCGAGAATCCCGATGCAGGAGAAGAAGACCAGGTCTCCCACCACTGCCCGCGTCGCGGAGTCGGGGGCGGTCATCACCCGCAGCAGACCCAGGAGAACGGAGACGGCGAGCAGCCCGATCGCGACCCAGATTGCGAGACTCATCTCTCCCCCTTCGGCATTCCGTGGCGTCGCAACGCGTGCAGCAGGTGCCATTCCAACTCTGCCAGGCCACCGATGACGGAGGCGCGCTCCGAGTCGAACAGCGAATGAACGAACACCGAGGGCCCCCGGGTCTCGTCGCCGGGACAGACACCGAGTACCAGGGTGCCCGGTGTGATCGTGATGGCGGATGCGAACATCGCGATCTCGAAGTCGGTGGTGGCGCGCATCGGGTATTCCACGATGGCGGGGCCGGCCATCGGTTTGGGGCGCCACGCCGCCACCGCGACGTTCCACGACCCGATGACGATCTGGGTGGTCAGGTACCACCACCACGAAAGCAGTCTCAGAACCTGCATCACTCGCTCACCGCATCCACAGAGGCAACATAGGCGGAGACGTCGATCAAACCGTGGGCGGCCGATTCGAACAGCGGCCACACCCAGCCGACACCGAGGAACAGCAGCACGGAGATCCCGATCAGCAGGGTCGATGGCCACAGCATCCGCCAGGACACCTTCGCGTCGTCGGCGATCGGGGTCGGCACACCACGCGAGGTGGTGGGGTCGTCGGGCAGGTAGTTCTTCATGGGCGCTCCCCAGAAGGCCTCGCGCCACAGGCGCTGCAGGGCCATCAGGGATGCGACGGAGGCCAGGGCCACGCAGCCCATGAGAAGCCATCCCGTAACCGGGTCGGCCTGGGCGGAGGCCCCCAGCAACCCGACCTTCCCCCACAGCCCCGAGGTCGGCGGCAACCCGACCAGCGAGGCCAGTCCGAAGGCGAAAGTGGCCGCGAGCCACGGATCGCGGCGCATCAGCCCGGAGAGCCGGTCGAACCGTCCCGAACCATAGACGTTCTCGACGGCCCCCGAGGCCAGCACCAGGCCCGCCATGGTGATCATGTGGTGGACCATGTAGAACAGCCCCGCCGCCACGGAGAATTCGGTCAGCACCACCAGGCCGATCAGGATCTGCCCGACCCCCGTGACCATCTGGAAGGCGAGCGACCCCCGGATCCGGGATTCACCGAAGGTCGAGAAAGCGCCGACGACGATCGTCGCCACCACCACGGCCGTCAGCACCGGGAGCCAGGGGGCCGGCCCGTCGAAGACGGTGGCATAGACCCGGTAGGCGGCGTAGATGCCCACCTTCGTGTGAATCCCGGCGAACAGGGACATGATCCCGGCGGAGGTCGCGGGATAGGCGCGGGGCAGCCAGCCGTGGACGGGAACCACACCCCCCTTGACCAGGAGCGCGAACAGGATGATCGAGGTGGCCAGCGAGACCTGGGGATCTCCGCCCTTGTCCGCCAGAGCCGCCAGGTTCACCGATCCGATGGCCCCGTAGAGCAGACCGACGCCCATCACGAGGATGGTGGAGGTGACTATGTTCACGATCACGAACATCCGTCCGATGCCGAGCCTCCGCCAGGATCCGGTCACCGCGATCAGCGCGTAGGAGGGCAGGAGCATCACTTCCACCCACACGAAGAGATTGAACAGGTCACCTGTCAGGAGCGCCCCGTTGACACCCGTGTTGAGCAGCAGGATCAAGGGGACCACGAAACGGTAGCGGTCCTCCTTGGTGAGCATCAGGAAAATGCCGGAGATCATGGTCAGGAAGGCGGTGACCACCAGCAGCAGGGCGCTCAGGGTGTCGGAGACGAAGACGATGCCCATCTTCTGCTTGTAGGAGCCGATGGAGTGCGCCAGGGCGGGAGTGTTCTGGTGGAACACCAGGAGCGCCAGTCCACCAATGAGCGTTGCCGACGACACCAACAGCAGCACGATGCGCTGCACGACGGGGCCCCGTAACAGTACGGTGACTCCCGCCGACAGGAGTGGGACGGCGACGAACAGGGGCAGGATGGCGGAGTTCATGCGCGGTGGGTCTCCCCCGTCTCGGGATGGCGCAGCATGTTGTCGTTGCGCCCGATGACGGCCATGGCGAGCATCAGGATGCTCGTGGCCAGGGTGATCACGATCGCGGTCAGCACGAAGGCCTGCGGGAGAGGATCCGCCACCGTGACCGTGCTGGTGCCGTCGGTGATGGGTTCCGTCCGCCAGCCCGGCACACCAGTGGTGAGCAGGACGAAGTTGACGGCGTGACTCAGGAGCCCGAGCCCGAACACGGCGCGCACCATGGAGCGCTGGAGCAGGAGGTACACCCCGCCGGTGACCAGGACGAATATCGTTGCTATCAGGATCATTTCTTGGTCTCCTTCGGACGGGTGCCCTCGGTGATGAAACGGGTCCGGATCGCGGGACGCCGGGGACGTTCCCCTCGCACGGTCTCCAACGGCCCCGGAAGCTCACCCTCCAGCAACTCGTCGATGCGTTCGCGGGTCCCCTCGCCTCCGGCCCTGGTTCCCCGGGTGGCGCCCAGCACGTTGAAGGAGACGAGTATCAGCCCCAGAACCGCCAGGTACACGCCGGCGTCGAATATCATTGACGTGGTCAGATGGGTCCCCAGGATCTCCCCGTGGACCGGTTGCAGGAAGGAACCGGTCAGGAACAGGTCGAGGAAACCGGTGGCGACTGCCAGCATGACTCCCCCGCCGACCAGGAACAGGGGCAACCGGGGCGGGCCCACGGAACGGTCCTTGGCGGTCGACAGGTAGATCAGTCCCACCAAGGAGGAGGCCACCAGGGCCGCATTGAAGCCCCCGCCCGGGCTGTTGTGCCCACGCCAGAACAGGACGGCGGAGATCACTATCAGCAGTGGGGTCATGAAACGAAGCATCACCTGGAGGCTGACCGCATTGGGCCACGCTTCCATGATCGCGCGGTGCGCGCGCGAGCGCGGGTCCTGGTTGATCTGCAGCGCCGTCACCGCAACCAGGTGGGGATCCTCGCCCGGCGGGTCGATGTAGCGGTCCCTCACCGTCGAGAGCAGAGCCAGGATGGCGACCGCCGTCATGGCGAGCACGCTCAACTCACCCAGGGTGTCGAATCCGCGGAACTCCACGAGGATCACGTTCACGACGTTGTCGCCCGAGGCAAGTTCCTTCGTGCGTTCGAGGAACTCCTTCGCCAGATCCGACTTGTCGCGCCGCGCCGTCAGGGCCCAGGTGAGGGCCGCAACTCCCCCGCCCACCAGCGCGGAGGCGGCCAGGGTCAGCAGGTTCCGGCCCCGGCGGCGCACCGGGAACCGGACCGGGAGCCGCTGAAGCACGAGCATGATCACGATGATGTTCAAGCTCTCCACCAGAAGCTGGGTGAGGGCCACGTCGGGGGCTCCTAGGGCCAGGATCTGAACCGTCGCGAGGATCCCCACCGCCGACAACGACAGCACCGATGCGATGCGCACCCGGGAAATGCAGACCCCGATGGTTGCCGCGGTGATGAGGACGAACACGACGACATCGATTGACTTGGTCAGTCCCGGCTGTTGATCCCGTAGGCCGGTGAGGTGGGCCGCCCAGCTGCCCGCCAGGCCGATCGCTCCCAGCGAACCCAGGATCGGGACGATGTGCCGGGTGGCGGTGTCCGAGGCGACGGCACGGGCCTGCGACGCACCGAAACGACGGGTCCACTCCGCGATGTGCCACATGCCCTTGGAACCGCTGAGTGGGAATCGGTGCCGCAGCACCCAGTCGACCAATGTCCTGCGCCGCCACGCGATGACGGACCCGAGGAGCAGGATGCCCACCGTCGCGTACAACTCCGGGCCGGGGCCGTGCCACAGGGCCAGGTGAACCCCGGGTGCCGTCCCACCGAGAGCCGCCCCGGCGGCCGATGCCACCGGGCCCGACAGTCCGCCGAGCCAAGCAATCAAGGGCACGGAAACCAGGATCGGTAGCGCAGCACTTCCTGCGAGCACCGGGTCGTGCATGTGCACGGAACGGTCCTCGTCGGTGCCGTCGAAGAAGATTCCGAGCAGTACCCGGGCGCAGTAGACGAAGGTGAGCACGGAACCCAGAACGGCCACCAGGAAAGCCGCCAAACCGGTCCACGATGCCCCGGGAGCCCCCAGCAGCGAGGCCAGGATCGCTTCTTTCGAGACGAAACCCAGCATCGGTGGGATGCCGGCCATCGACGCGCATCCCAGCGCCATCACCGCGAAGCTGAAGGGCATCCGCCTGTACAGCCCGGGCGGGAAACGACGAAGATCGCGGGTGTCGGTGGAGTGATCGATGACACCCACCATCATGAACAACCCGGACTTGAACAGGGCGTGCGCGATGGTGTGCAGCACCGCCGCAGCGATACCGGCCTCGGTGCCCAACCCGATGCTCGCGGTCAGCAGACCAAGTTGGCTGACCGTGGAATAGGCCATCAGCTTCTTGGCGTCGGTCTGTTCCAGGGCGAAATATCCGCCAACGCAGGTGGTGATCAACCCGACCGTCACCAGGAGACCGTTCCACACCGCGTTTGCGTGCAGGACGGGACTGAAGCGCAGCAGCAGGAAGATGCCGGCCTTGACGACCGCCGCGGCGTGAAGATAGGCGCTGACCGGGGTGATCGCGGCCATGGCGTCCGGGAGCCACACGTGGAACGGGAACTGGGCCGCCTTCGTGAACCCTGCCAGGGCCACCAGGACGGCTATCAGCGTGGTGAACCCGGGATCGGAGGCCCACACCTCGTGGGAGAACACCCGGGACAGCGAGGTGGTGCCGGTGCGCCACCAGATTGCGGCGATCGCCAGCAGGAGCAGGACACCGCCGACAAATGTGATCAGGAGGGTGCGCATCGAGGCACCCTCGCCCGCGTTACCTGCGGAAGCGATCAGCAGGAAGGACGCCAGGGACGTCAGCTCCCAGCAGATGAACAGCAGCACCATGTCATCGGCGAGTACGAGCGCCTGCATCGAGAGGGTGAAGGCCGTCATCACTTGGTAGAAGGCGTAGTTCCTACCGACCGCGAGGTAGCGCGTCGAGTAAACAAACACGACCGCGCCGATCAGCAACGCGATGAAGCTGAAGACGAGGCCCAGACCGTCCGCCGCGAAGGCCAGCCGGATGCCGAGGGCAGGCAACCAGTCCACGGACCAGGCCGGCCGCTCCCCTGCCATCACGGCACCGGCGGCGGGAGCTTCGAACACAGCGGCCGCCACGTAGAGCGCCGACAAGGGCCACCCTGCGTTTCGCCCCAGGAAACGGACGAACAGCGGGGTGGTCACGAAGGCCAGCGTGAGAAGAATGACGGGAACGATGACAGGCATGGGCGCAGTCATCCTAGCAATCCGGCCTGGGATCGCCCCTCGGTCAACTCACGAGCCCGAAGCCGAGAGCGCTTTCCACTCTTCCCACGAGTAGAGCCACACCCCCATCCCCTCGGAGGGTTCCATCTTCCTCTCGGACCCGGTGAACTCCACGACATCACCGATGCTGGTGCCATCGTAGAGCCATCCGGCGTTGTCGGTGCTGAGCCCGACGCAGCCATGGCTGACATTCGCCTTCCCCTGGGAACCGACCGACCACGGGGCGGCGTGAATGAACTCACCCGTCCAGGTGACGCGCATGGCGTAGCGCACGTTCAGGTTGTAGGCCTCGGAACTGCCCGAGGGAATAGCGATGGTGTCGGAGTTCATCTTCAGGCTGTCGTGTTTCTCCAGGATCAGTTTCGTGCCGGAACGGGTGACGAAACCTTTCTTCCCCGTGGTGGAGGGCAGGGTCTTGACCACTTCCCCGTTCTCGACGACGGTGGTGGTGTAGTTCGCGATGTCCACCTTGATGACACGCGACACGTTCTTGATGGAGAAGGTACCGCTGGAGTCCTTCTTCAGCCAGGTTTTCTCGGTCGCCTGCACCCCCAGCCACTTCAGATCCAGGGAAACCTTCGTTCCCGGTTTCCAGTACTCCTTCGGGCGGTAAGCCAGTTCGGTGTCACTGACCCAGCCCCACGACCCCTCCTGCGCCGGGGTGACGGTGACCTTCGCATGTTTCTCGATGGATGCGCGGTACTCCTGCGGGATGGCCCGGCTGAACTTCACGTACGCGGGCATCCCCACGCCCAGGTTGTCATCCATGTAGGGCAGGCTGAAAGTGGTCTCGGCGGAGCCCGGTGAGACCGTCTTGAAGCTGGCCTCCTTCGTCGTGCCGTCGCTGGCGGTGGCGGCGAGCTTGTATTCCGTGTTCAGTTCGAGGGCCTTCGAGGGGGTCCAGGCGTCCTTCTCGAAGGTGCCCTCCACCGCGCCTCCCGGTCCCGTGACCGTGGCGTTGGTGATGGTGCCGTTCTCCAGGCTCAGGGTGACGGGATCACTGGGCAGGGCGGCGTCGGTCGAAGATGTGATGGTCAGGGCCCCGGCCGGTGCGACCGGGGTGGGTGAGGTTTCCTGGGTGGAGGATGTTGCGGGGGTGGTCTCCTCGGGGGCGTTGCTGCGGGTCGTGTTCCCCGGGGAACAGGCTGAAAACAGGAGCGTCGACCCCACCAGGGCGACGAGCAGGGAGCGGAGGCGCAGGTTCATGATGACAAGAGTACGACCGGAGGCCGTCAAGACGGGGTCGGTGCCTTCCTGGCGCGCCCGATTGGCGTCCCCGACCGTTCACCCGCTAAGCTACCCGAGCCGCGCGTTGAGCGGTTTCGGGCTGTGGCGCAGTTTGGTAGCGCACTTGACTGGGGGTCAAGGGGTCGCAGGTTCAAATCCTGTCAGCCCGACAATGTGATGTCTCAGGACATTGGCATGGCCTGAACCTCCGTTTTGGAGGTTCAGGTTTTTTCTTTGGCCGATGGGTTGGTAGTCGCGGGTGGGGTCGATGGTGAGTTCGCGGATGATCTGGCCGGTTTGGGTGTTGATGATGGTGACGTCGTGGTCCTGGACGAGCACGGTGATGCAGGTTCCCTTGGAGGGTCGGCCGATGCCGATGTGGTGGAGACGGCCGTTGAGTCGCTGAAGCGTCCTGAGTTTTTTCCGGGGTTAGGGTGCAACGGGTGTTGGGTCCTGGTGGTGAGTGTAGGCGACTTCGACTTCCGTGGGGGTGTGGTAGTCCAGGGCCTCGTGCAGGCGGGCTGTGTTCCACCAGTGGACCCTCTCCATCGTGGCCAGTTCGACGGCCTTGATGGACTCCCACAGGTGTTTGGAATAGATGAGTTCGGTCTTGTAGAGCCCGTTGACGGTTTCGGCCAGGGCGTTGTCGTAGGAGTCGCCCACGGTGCCCACGGAGGCTGTTACTCCTGCGGTGATGAGTGCCTCCGAGTATGCCAGGCTGACATACTGGGAGCCTTTGTCGCTGTGGTGGATCAGGCCTTCATGGCCGCGGCTGGTGCCTGTGCTCAGCAGGGCGTGCTCGAGAGCCAGCAGTGGTAGTCCTGTGGTGTGCAGGCTTGCCGAGACGGCCCAGCCCACGATGCGGTGGGTGCAGACGTCGGTGATGAACGCGACGTAACACAATCCCGTCAGGACACGCACGTAGGTGATGTCGGCAACCCACAACTGGTTCGGGCGTTCGGCGGTGAACCGGCGTTCGACGAGATCGAGGCGGGTATCGGGGTGTCCGGCAGGGCGTGTGGTACGTGGTTTCCGGCCGCGGCGTACGCCCTGGAGGCCGGCGATCCTCATCAGGCGGGCGACCTGGTCACGACCGATCTGCCAGCTGGAACGCAGCATCGCGTGGTGCATCTTCCGTACCCCGTAGACGCTGTAGTTCTCCTGGTGGATCCGTTTGATCTCAGGTAGCAGGACCTCATCTCGTAGGGCCCGCACCGAGGCGGGGCGGGTCTTGGCGGCCCGATAGGCGCGGGAGGTGATGAACCCACACGTAGTCGCACGCAGAGTACGGCAGATGGCCTCGACCCCGAAACGGTCACGGTGTTCGTCGATGAACCGGATCATCTCGTCGTGGGGCGGTCGAGTTCCCTGGCGAAAAAAGCCGACGCAGCCTTGAGGATCTCATTGGCGCGGCGGGCTTCGGCAAGCTCGCGCTTGAGGCGCTTGTTCTGTTCCTCCAAGGACTCGGCCACAGGCCTTGGTTCTGCCTCGGGGCCGTATCGGTTGCACCACAACCGCAAGGTCTCCTCACCAACGCCGACCTGCGGGGCGATAGCCCGGATCGAACGCGAACGCGGACCTCCCTTGACCGCTTGACGTTCCAGAACCAATCGGACCGCGCGCTCACGCAACTCTGGACTGTACTTCTTGGGCATGTTCCAATTCTCCTTCAACTGGATCGGAACCAAACCCAGGACGGTTCAAGCTGCTGCACGAGAGTGGACATGTCGGCTGCTTTGGAAGCAATGAACATCGAGTCGCCCGTAATGAAGCGAACATCTTCCTCGTTGAACATCTCATCAATGGGCTCAGAGTTGGTGTTCTTCTGCCCTTGGGCAAAGAGGTCTTCCGTTGCTATACCCAGTTCAGCGAGTGCATCATCGGTGAGTTTCGCCACGTGGGTGGGGAAATCAAGGCACAATATCAGCGACAAGTCGTCGCTGAAGCGCCGCGCGTAGCCATAGCCTTGGGTCTCGGCGAAGGGGACCAGTCGGGTGCGAATCATGGTCATGATCTCGTCTCGAATGGGAGCAGGCCCTGTTTCGGACTCGACCGTGGACACAACCACCTCGAGCCAACGCTGAAGGCGTGGCTCCCACTCGGCCACCGAACCCACCATGAGATCGTCGGCGACGTTCTCCATCGATAGCATGCCCTGCCCCGCGATCCTCAAAGCCTTGCCGGAGTCGGTCAGCACAGGATCGGCCGAGATACCCCGGCGCTGGAGCTCTTCCATCAGGTAGCCCTCAGCACCATTGAGGATCGAGTCCCGGTCCATGCTCGGAGTGTTCGTCATCTGCGTTCCTTGCCTAAGCCAACTCCGTGTCGAAGTAGTCCTCGTCGATCTCGAATAAGGCGAACTCGCGGGTCTCGTGGACCGCGACGCCGTAGCGCAGCATCAGCGAGGTCAACTCGAGCCCGTCGATTAGCATGATCTTGCCGGGGCAGTAGTTCCGAGCGGTCTCGACCGCGGCCGGGGCGAACGTGGAGGCAGTGATGAACACGCCTTGGGATGCGCCGCGGGTATCCATAGCTCCCATGAAGTCACGAATGTCACCGCTGCCAACCGAGCCGCTGGTGTACCGCTTGGCCTGGAAGTAGATGTTGCTCAACCCGAGAGCGTCTTGGCGGATGATGCCATCCACGCCGCCGTCTCCGGTGCGGCCGACGTGCTGCTTCTCGCCGTAGTCACCACCGTATCCCATGGCCCACAGCACGTCGATTACGGCCTTCTCGAAGAACTCCGGCGATGAACTCTTAAGGTTCGCCAACAGTTCGGTCTCGACCTGCGCGTTGAAGTCCCGTTCCGCATCGCCCATCACCTCAATGGGGTCGACCTGGCCGGACTCGGTCACCACCGGCACCGGAACACTGTCTGACTTGCGGGCGGCAAGTTCTGCTTGGTAGTCGCGCCAGATCGGTCACTCCAGCATGTCCTGTTCGGAGTAGCTGGTCAGCGACCGCGCATCCACGGTTCGGCCGTCGTCGGTGATGCGGTAGTTGCCGCGCGCCGGGCGGTCCAACACCCCCGCGTGGGTCAGTGCGGAGTCGGCCCAGTTGATCCGGTTCACATACCTCAACTGCCCCGAGGCGATCATCTCGGCCCGGACCTCTGCGGTCAGGCCCATGTGATCGGTGACGAGTTCGCACACGTCCCGAACCCGGAGGGTCTGCCCGTCGGCCAAGACCCGTGGCGCCACGGGGCGGAACTCGTCGATCGTCGGGGTCAGATCTGCCTGCATTGTCAGCCTCCTCGAAAACGCCTGGTCTCAGCCTATTGCCCCACACCGCCCATAGCCGAGGGCACACGTCCCCGGATTCCCTCCCCGTTTGCTTATCGAAAGGACACCACCATGGCCACCATCAGCTTAGACAAGCTCTACTGCACCACGATCACTGAGGACCCGGCCACCGGAGCCGAAACCTACGGCAAGCTGGTACAGCTGGCGAAGGCGATCTCTGCCGAGCTCGAGGTGGAGGTTGTCGAAGCCACCTTAGTATGCCGATGACGGCGCCTCGGAGGTGGTCAAGGAGTTTGCCTCTGGCACCCTCACCATGGGCTGGGCGTCGATGATCTGGGGCCGACGGCGGCCGCGGCGTTGATCGGTACCCGGGTCGACAGCAACAGGGTGCTGGTGTCTGCCTCCGAGGATGGCGGCGCCCCGGTCGCGATCGGGTTCCGTGCCGCCCGCTCCAGCGGTAAGTACCAGTACTTCTGGCTGTACCGGGTCAAGTTCACGGTCCCGAAGATGTCGCTGTCGACCAAGGCCGACAAGATCGAGTTCGCTACCCCCGAGATCGAGGGCACCATCTCGCGCCGCAACAAGCCAGACACGGCAGGAAAGCACCCTGGAAGGCCGAAGTCACCGAGGGCGGCACCGGCGTCAAGGCCGAGGTGATCACCGCATGGTACGAGCAGGTCTACGAGCCCGCCACCGCGACCACCACACCCCAGCAGTAAGGACCCCCTCGATGAGCAAGCGCACTGTTGAACCGGATCATTCCGCGATCGTCACGATCGGCGGCACCGACTATGAGCTGGTGCCGCCGACCCGCGCCACCCGCGAGATCGGCGCCCGCTACGGCGGACTGGAACACCTCGGGGGAGCCCTCGAAACCAGCGACGACCTCGCCCACACTCTCGGTGAGATCGTGTGGCTGATCTGTCTGCTGGCCAACCAGTCCGTCGCGATTCACAACCTAACACACCCCAGTGATCCCCGCCAGGAGTTGACCGAGGAGCAGCTGGAACTGTTGACCGTGCCTGCGGATTTGGCCGACTACCGCACCGCGATCTCGAAGGCCCTGGCCCGGGAACCCGCCGCGACATCGTCGTAGTCAGAGACCCAAAAGATCATCCGGCGGGCGAGTAGCCGATACCGATTCGACCGCGGCCACGTTCTGCCACCTGACCTACATCGGACTGGCCCACCTGTATTTGAATCCTGAGCAGGTGGACCTGATGGTGTTCGGCCAGCTGCTGGACTTGGTCGACTTCTGGCGGATCGAAACCGGCCGGGCAGAACCAGCCCGGGTCTGGTTCATCGACGATGTGATCCCAACCGGCTTGTAGCCAGTTCGGCGATCAACTCCCACGGCAGGTTCTTGCGCACGAAACCGCTGCGGCTACGACGTGGCACCTGCAACGCCGCCTGGGCAACCTCGCTGACCATCTCCGGATTCGCGCCGAGGGCCTCGGCGATCCACACCAGCCCTTCAGGGCATTGGAGCCGGTTGTAGGTGATTTTCGCTGACCGGTTCGGTTCGGCCCGGGTGAACGCTCCCGCACCGGTGGTGGTCTGCGCCCGGAACCAGCCCACCATGTGCTCGCGCTGGGAGGTCCACCAGCGGCCCGTCTTTTGTGAGTCGGCCTGCTCCATCGCATCTGAGATCGGCAGATGGGCGGGCAACCGGTTCAGCAGATCGGCGAACCGCATCACGTCGAGGTCGCCCGGCGACTCAGTGGCGGGCTTGTTGTTTCTCACCGTTCCAGTGTCCCCGAAAAAGGTGACCTCGCTGTGGCTGACTCGTCGTTTGGTTTGAAGCTGGGGCTCGAAGGTGAGCGGGAATCCAAGAAGGCACTGACCGACATCAACCGGGAGATCAAGGTCTTGGGGTCGGAGATGACGCTGGTGGCCTACCAGTTCGACAAGTCCGACACCTCGATCGCCGCCTACGCCTCCCGCAGCGAGGTGTTGAACAAGCAGATCGATGCCCAAAAGCAGAAGATCGACACGCTACGGCAGGTCCTGCCGAATGCCGCCTCATCGTTCGGGGAATCGGGTGCGCACACCAAGAACTGGCAGATCCAGCTCAACAACGCCGAAGCCACCCTCAACGGGCTGGAAGGCGAACTGAAGGACAACAATACGGCCATCACCAAGATGGGGGCCAGCGCTGATTCTTCCGGTGCGCAGGTAGCCGATGCCGCCAAGGACGCCGACAAGCTCGGTGGCGCTGTCGATGATCTCGGCGATGACCTCGACGACACCTACGGCAAGACCCACATCTTCGGGGACATGCTCAAGGCCAACCTGACCTCCGGGGCGATCATGGCCGGAATCCGGGGCATCGGTTCGGCCATCAATTCGATCGCGGCGGTTTCACCACAGCGATGAAGGACGGCGTGTCCTACAACGCGCAGATGGAGCGGTACACCACCAGCTTCACCACCATGCTCGGCGACCAGGCCAAGGCCCAACAGCTGGTCAACGACCTGAAGACCCAGGCTGCGAAGACCCCCTTCGGGGTTGGTGATCTGGCCAAGAACACCCAAACGTTGATGGCGTTCGGGATGAGCGCCGATGAGGCCAAACTGCGTCTGGGAAAACTCGGCGACATCTCCCAAGGCGACGCCCAAAAGATGGAATCGCTCACGTTGGCGTTCGCGCAGGTCTCCTCGGCCGGGAAACTGTCCGGTCAAGACCTACTGCAGATGATCAACGCCGGGTTCAACCCATTGGAGGAGATCAGCCGCAAGACCGGCAAGTCCATCTCCCACCTCAAAGACGAGATGGCCAAGGGCGCGATCAGCGCCGACATGGTGGCCGACGCGTTCGCCTCCGCCACCGGGGAGGGCGGCCGTTTCTACGGGGCGATGGATGCCCAATCCAAAACGTTCTCCGGACGGCTGTCCACAGTGCAGGATGGGGTCGCCAACCTCACGGGCGTGGTCGCTGGCGGGCTGTCGACGATGCTGGCAGGCACCGTCATGCCGATGGTCAACGGTTGGGTTGACGAACTGACCACCGCCTTCCAAACCGGCGGCGCACCGGCCATGATCGAGACCTTAGGCACGATCCTGCAAGAGGCCCTGACTTCATCAGCGCCCAACTGCCGACCGTCATTGACACCGGCATGAAGATCCTCACCGCACTGCTGGACGGGATCATCGCTGTTCTGCCTCAACTGGCCCACACCGCGACCACCCTGATCACCTCGCTGGTGCAAGCCATCATCATGGCGCTGCCATCGCTGTTGTCGGCTTCGGTCCAGGTCGTCACCACGCTGGTGTCGGGGATCGGCCAGGCGTTGCCGACTCTCATCCCCGCGGCGGTGCAAATGATCGCCACACTGGTGCTGTGATGTCTCAGGAGATTGGTATGGCCTGAACCTCCGTTTTGGAGGTTCAGGTTTTTTCTTTGGGTCGATGGCGAACTCGCGCTCAAACCAACGACACGGTGAGCCCGTTGCGTGGGTTCGTTTGTTTCCGGTTCCTTGGCCACGCTCAAGAACTCGGCGGGCCGGGACTGGAGTCCCGGCCCGCCGAGCGAGATGGTTCGGTTTCCCGCCGCAGCGGGAATCAGACGAGGGCCTCGGCCACGTGCTGGGCCAGTTTGGGAACCGGCACGTAGCGCGTGAGCTGGGTGATGTGGCGGGGTTCGAGTTCGGCGATGCTGGAGACACCCAGCAGTTTCATGGTGCGGACCAGTTCCTCGTGCAGGATCGCGATGGCGCGGTCGACACCCGCGCGTCCGCCGGCCATGAGACCGTACAGGTAGGCGCGGCCGATGAGGGTGAAATCCGCACCCAGCGCCATGCAGGCCGCGATGTCGGCACCGTTCATGATGCCGGTGTCCACCATCACGGCGGCGTCCTTGCCGATTTCCCTGACCACGTGCGGCAGCAGGTGGAAGGGCACCGGGGCCCGGTCGAGCTGGCGGCCGCCGTGGTTGGACAACAGGATGCCGTCGACGCCCGCGTCGACGAGTTTCTTGGCGTCGGTGACGGTCTGCACACCCTTGATGATGATCTTCCCGTCCCACATGCCACGGATGACCTCGAGGTCCTGGTGGCTGATGGTGGGATCCATGGCGGAGTCGAGCAACTCCCCCACCGTGCCGCCAGTGGAACTGAGGGAGGCGAACTCCAGCTTCGGGGTGGTCAGGAAGTCGAACCACCACCAAGGACGCGGCAGGGCGTCGAGCACGGTTCCCAGGGAGATCTGCGGCGGGATCGAGAAACCGTTGCGCTTGTCGCGGAGGCGGGCGCCCGCGACGGGGGTGTCGACGGTGAACATCAGGGTGTCGAATCCCGCGTGTTTGGCCCGTTCCACCAGGCCGTAGGAGATTTCCCGCTTGCGCATCACGTAGAGCTGGAACCAGTTCCGGCCCAGCGGGTTGATGGCCTTGACCTCCTCGATGGAGGTGGTGCCGAGGGTGGACAGCGTGAACGGGATACCGGCGGCCCCGGCGGCTCCCGCCCCCGCGATCTCGCCCTCGGTCTGCATCAGGCGGGTGAATCCGGTGGGCGCGATTCCGAACGGCATGGACGACGGTCCGCCGAGGATCTCGCAGGAGGTGTCGACGTCCTCCGCCGGGTGGAGGATGTCTGGATGCAGTTCGATGTCCTCGAAGGCGTGGCGGGCCCGGGCGAGGGAGATCTCCCCCTCTGCCGCGCCGTCGGTGTAGTCGAAGGCAGCCCTAGGGGTGCGGCGTTTGGCTATCTTCCTCAGGTCCCAGATAGTCAGGGAGTCCTGGAGACGCCGCTTCTTGGCGTTCAGGGTTGGCATCTTGAAGTGCAGCAGGTCGAATATCTCACTGGGCTTCGGGAACTGGCGCTTGACCATGAAGACCTCTTCCTCGGGGCTGGTTGCTCTATCGCTTGCGGCAACGCCCACTCGACGTCACCGCCGGTATTTATGGTATCCAAATATAGCGTAATTCACTGAGGGCGACCTCTCTGACCCGCCGCCCCGCCCCTCCGCAACGGTGTCGTGGCCTTCCGTGGGAAACATCGCCACGGCATGATGGGGTCGGAGAGGAGACCACGATGACCGGACAAAAACCGACGATCGCCATCACGGGGGTCACAGGGAAGCTCGGCGGGACCGTCGCGGCGGGCCTGCAGGATCTGGCACCGCAGCTGAGGCTGCTGGTGCGCGACGCAGGCCGGGCGCCCCGGCTCGAAGGGGACGTGGCCGTGATGGAATACGGCGACGCGGAGGCTTCCCGCAAGGCACTGACCGGGGTTGACGTGCTCTTCATGGTTTCCGCCGGGGAGAACCCGGACCGGGTGCATCAACATCAGATCTTCGTGGAAGCCGCAGCCGCCGCGGGGGTCGGGCACATCGTCTACACGTCCTTCCTGGCGGCCGCCCCGGATGCCACCTTCACCCTGGCCCGCGACCACTGGTACACCGAGCAGCACATTCGCGAATCGGGAATGGCGTGGACCTTCCTGCGCGACTCGTTCTACCTGGATTTCTTCCCCGGGATCGTGGACGAGCACGGTGTGATGCGCGGCCCGGCAGGCAACGGCCGCGTGGGCGCGGTCGCCAGGCAGGACGTGGCGCGGTCGGCCGTCGCGGTCCTACGTGACCCGTCGCCCCACGCGGAGCGCACCTACGACATGACGGGACCGGAGGCCCTCTCGCTCACGGACATGGCCCGGATCATCGGTGAGGCCCAGGGACGGGAGGTCACCTACCGGGAGGAAACCGTGGAGGAGGCCTACGCCTCGCGCGCCCACTACGGCGCCCCGGCCTGGGAGGTCGACGCCTGGGTGTCCACCTACACCGCGATCGCCTCCGGGGAGCTGGACGTGGTCTCCGACAGCGTCCGGGCCCTGACCGGGCGGTCTCCCATGAGCATGACGGATCTTCTCGGGCAGGGCTGACCCGATTGGGCCCAGCTCCCGTGAAGCGGAGCCGGGGGCTGTGAAACAGTGGGGCCATGCAGAACCCACTGATCACTGTTTCCCGGCTGGTCACCCTGCGTCAGCAACGAGACGTCACCCTCCTCGACGTCCGGTTCGGAGGGCCGGGAAGTTCGGGCGGCCGGGAGCAATACCTTGAGGGACACATCCCCGGGGCGGTTCTGGTGGACATGGACACGGCGTTGGCCTCCCCGAGCGTTGGTCCTGGCGGACGGCATCCGCTCCCCCGCCCCGAGGCCTTCGAGGCCGCGATGCGGGCCGCGGGAGTCAGCAACGACCGGCCCGTCGTGGTCTACGACAACTGGAGGTCCATTGCCGCTTCCCGGGCGTGGTGGCTTCTGCAGCACCACGGGCACGGTGACGCGTTCGTCCTCGACGGCGGTCTCAGGGCCTGGCTGTCCGCCAGTCTTCCGGTGGAGCAGGGAAACATTTCTCCGGCGCCGGGGGATTTCCGGCTGGGAAACAATCCTTCCTCCGCGGTGCTGGATGCCGATGGGGCGGCTGGGCTGGCCTCGGCCGGGGTGCTCCTGGACGCCCGCCCCGGGGACCGCTTCCGGGGCGTTGGTGAAACCGTCGATCCCGTGGCGGGGCACATTCCCGGGGCCCGCTCGCTGCCCGCGTTCGAACTCGCCGACGAGCACGGATTCCTGCTGCCGGCCGGCGAGTTGCGGGAGAGGTTCGAGGCCGTCGGCGCCGGTGAGGGCAGGGTCGGGGTCTACTGCGGCTCCGGCATCCAGGCGGCACACGTCGCCCTGGCGGCGGTGGTCGCAGGGCTGCCGCTCCCGGCCCTCTACCCGGGGTCGTGGAGCGACTGGATCACCGATCCGACACGCCCCATAGCCACCGGAGCGTGAACCGCGGGACGCGTCCCTCGGCATCCGGGTGACAGGATCACAACCGGCCAGCGAGGGGATTCCAGTTTCGCCCGGCCCGACGGCCTCAACGTGACCTCGGAACACCGGTCGGGCGGGTCACTGCCGATTCCTGTGTTTTTCCCTGGCCCGGATCTCCATGTGGATGGGCGAACCGACGAAACCGAATTCCTCGCGGAGACGGCGCTCGATGAAACGCACATAGGTGGCGTCGAACTGACCGCTGGTGAACAAAGCGAAGGTGGGCGGGCAGTTGTGCGCCTGCGTGCCGAAAAGGATGCGCGGCTGTTTGCCGCCGCGCACCGGGTGCGGGTGGGAGGCGGCCAGGCGCCCCAGGAAGGAGTTCAACCTGCCGGTGGAAACACGCGTTTCCCAGCCCTTTGCCGCAGCCTCGATGGCCCTGCTCAGTTTGTCGACGTTGCGTCCGGTCAGCGCCGAGATGTTGACCGTTGGCGCCCACCGGAAGGCCACCAGATCGCGTTCCATCTCGCGCTCCAGGTAGCGGCGGCGTTCCTCGTCGGTGAGATCCCACTTGTTGAAGGCGATCACCAGGGCCCGTCCCGTTTCCTCGACGTTCGTGAGGATCCTCAGATCCTGATCGGTGACCGGGGTCGAGGCGTCGATCACCACCACGCAGACCTCAGCGCGTTCGATTGCGGTCTGGGTGCGCAGGCTGGCGTAGAACTCGTGTCCCGAGGCCTCCCTGACACGCTTGCGGATACCCGCGGTGTCAATGAGCCGGTACACCGTCCCGCCGACCTCGACGATCTCGTCGACGGGATCGACGGTGGTTCCGGAGACATCGGAGACCACCGCCCGCTGCTGCTGGGCCAGCTTGTTCAGCAGCGAGGACTTGCCCACGTTCGGTTTCCCGACGATCGCGACCCGGCGCGGCCCGCCGATCTCGTCGAAACTCTCCCGGGGAGCCTCCGGCAGGACCGCGAGCACCGCGTCCAGGAGATCACCGGAGCCCCTGCCGTGCATCGCGGAGACGGGATACGGCTCCCCCAGCCCCAGATTCCACATGGTGGCGGCCATGGCCTCGTGGCGCTGATCGTCCACCTTGTTCGCCGCCAGCACCACGGGTTTCCTGGAACGCCTGAGCACCTTGACCACGGCCTCGTCCTCATCGAGGGTGCCCACGGTGGCGTCGACGACGAACAGCACCGCATCGGCCATCGAGATCGCGAGCTCCGCCTGCTCCGCTATCTGCTGCGCCATGCCCCTGGCGTCCGAGACCCAGCCGCCGGTGTCCACCAGCACGAACTCGCGACCATTCCAGTTCGCGTCGTACGAGACACGGTCACGGGTGACGCCCGGAACATCCTGCACCACGGCCTCCCTGCGGCCCAGGATGCGGTTGACCAGCGTGGACTTGCCGACGTTCGGACGACCCACCACCGCCACCACGGGCTTGATCGTGGATTCCTCGCTCATGCTTCGCCTCCTATCGCGGACCGACGCATCATCGTAGCCGCCCACCCCCAACTTCCAGAGTTTCCGCTACACTGGCGGCGTCCCGTTCCCGACGAAAGGCCCGGAAATGACAGGCTCTGCGCATCGCTGACCCCGCGCTGCACCGTAGAGCCAGTTCCGCGCTCCGGTCCGGCGCATCCAGCCGTTCCCAGGAGCCCTCATGCCTTCGTCCATCGTTTTCTCCGGCGTTTCCTACGCCTTCGACCACTCCCCCGCGCCCCTGCTGCGCGACCTCGACCTGACCATTCCGGCGACCCGGGTCGGTGTCGTCGGACGCAACGGTTCCGGCAAATCGACCCTGCTGCGGCTGATCGCGGGGGATCTGCAACCGACCGCGGGCACCATCACGGTTCCCGGCAGGACCGCCCGGCTACCGCAGGACCTCCTGCAACGCGGCGAACACACCGTCGCCCAGCTCCTCGGGGTCGACGCCAGGCTCCGCGCCCTGCGCGCCATCGAGGCCGGGAGCATCGCAGAATCCGACTTCGAGATCGTGGGGAACGACTGGGACGTCGAGGCCCGTTCACTGGGCCTGCTCGCTGCCAGGGTTCCCAGCCTGTGCGGCGAGAACCTGCTCTCCCGCAGGGCCGAGACCCTCTCGGGAGGGGAACTGGTGCTGGTAGCCCTGGTCGGGCTGGAACTGGACGGGGCACGCACCCTGCTTCTCGACGAGCCGACCAACAACCTCGACGCCACCGCCCGGGCAAGGCTGTACGACTGGATCCGGGGATGGCGCGGCGGGTTGGTGGTGGTCAGCCACGACGTCTCCCTGCTCCGCCTGATGGAGATGATCGTGGAGATCCACGACGGCACCGCCACCGTTCACGGCGGCAATTTCGATGCCTATCGGGATCAGCTGCGAACCCAGCAGGAGGCCACCGAGCGGGCCGTCAGAACCGCCGAGCAGAAGCTGCGGGTCGAGCAGCGGGAACGGATGCGGGTGCAGGTGGCCACCTCCCGCCAGGACCGCAAGGACCGGCAACGGTTCACCACCATCCGGCAGGGTCCGCGGCTGTCCGATCCCGAGTCCAAGTCGAGTGCCGAGGGGCGCCGGAGCCGGGCGAACAAGCTGGCGGCCCGGAAGGTCGACGAGGCCCGGGACGCGCTTCGAACCGCGGAGAAATCCGTTCGCCGCGAGCAACGGATCAGCGTCGATCTCCCAGACCTGAGATCGACACGGGGCAGGGGGCTGGCGGAACTCGTCGGCTCCAACCAGAGCATCCACGTCACCGGTGGGATGCGCCTGGGGCTGGTCGGTGACAACGGCGTGGGAAAATCAACCCTGCTCGGCCGAATGGTGCGGGACGCGACCTCCGGCCGGATCGGTTTCCTGGACCAACGCCTCGAGCTGGACGACGACCTCCCGGTGATCGAATGCATCAAACAGGGCTGCCCGTCGGCCCCACCCCACGAGATCCGCGCCCGGCTGGCCCGGTTCCTGCTGCGCGGAGATGTGACGGAACGTCTCGTCGGCGCCCTGTCCGGGGGCGAACGGTTCCGGGTGGCGCTGGCCCGGGTGCTGCTCGCCGATCCTCCGGTGGAGTTGCTGGTGCTGGACGAACCCACCAACAACCTGGACCTCGAGAGCGTCGATGCCCTGGTGGATGGCCTCACCACCTATGCGGGGGCGCTGGTGGTCGTGAGTCACGACACCGATCTGCTGGGGCGCCTCCGCCTGGACCGGGTGGTGGAGTTGTCGCGGGACGGTGAACTGCACGACTGGGATGGTGTGGTCTCATGACCGCGACCGCACCCGAGCTCCAACCCTGGTGGGTCTGTGCGCGATCGATCCGCGATGACGTCGCCGAGTGCCTGGAACGTGGCGACACCGACGGCACTGCGATTGCTCATCGACGGCGTCAACCGCATCCCGGAAGAAGCCGACGACGCCCGCTCACCAGAGTCCCCGGAGCAGGCCGCAGCGATTCACGACCGGCTGTTTGACGAGAGCGCCATCGGATACCTGCCCGAGAACGAGGTGCGGTACGCGGCGAACTGGTGCTGGCCCGGGTTCAACAGTCCTGAGCCGCGTTCTCCACAACGTGAAAAGCCGGTTCCTCGTAGGGGTGCGCCCGCCGCAGGGCGGCGACGACGGTGGCGCGCAGGCTTCTCGGGAAGGTGACCTCCACCCGGTTCTCCGCCACCATTTCCAGGTCACCCACCTTCCCGATGGCGGGATCGGCCCCCTCCAAGGGCCGGAACCGTCCCATCCCTGAGGCCACGAAGGCGCAGGAGTCGTAGTTTCCGATGTGCCCGGCCCCGACCGTGAAAAGGGCGTCCAGCACGTGGTCGGTGTCCGGGACGGGCACGTAGAACACGAGAACGTCGAGGGGCTCACGCATCGGGCACCAACTTCAGGATCTCCGCCACGACCTCGTCGAGGCCCAGGTGCGTGGAATCGATGACGCTCACCCCGTCCGCCGCTTCGGTGAAATTGGAGACCGTCGAGTCGTCGCGGTCCCGCCTGAGAATCGAATCCGTCACCGTGACCTGATCGGCCCGCTCCCCCAGCTCCGCGGCCCGCCTCCCGACGCGCGCCTCCGCGTCGGCTGTCAGCAGCACCCGCACCTCGGCGTCGGGGGCCACCACCGTGGTGATGTCGCGTCCCTCCACGACCATGCGGCGGTCGTGTTCCGCGATGATCCGGCGCATGCGCTCGATCAGCACCCGGCGCACCTCCGGGACGACGGCCACCGCCGAGACGATCGCGGAGATCTCCGGTTTCCTGATCTCCTCGGTGACGTCACGGCCATTGATGCACACGCGGGGCGCATCCGGATTCGTGGTCATCCGCAGGTCTGCTGTTCTGGCCAGTTCCCCGATCCCGGTTTCGTCGGTGCGTTCCAGACCCCGCCGGGCGAACTCGCAGGCCACGGCCCGGTACATGGCTCCCGTGTCGAGGTAGGCGAGCCGGAGCTTTTGCGCCACCAGTTTCGCGGTCGAGGATTTCCCGACCCCGCTCGGCCCGTCCAATGCGATCACCAGTTCATCCATCAGATTCCCTCCCGGTCCAGCCAGGCCCGCCAGCCGCGCGATTCCAGGTCTTCCCGGAACCGTTCCGCCTGGGGGCGTTCCACGGAGATGGACAGGTAACCCACCTCTCGGACTGCGTCGTGGGTCAGTTCGAAATCCTCCACGTTGAACCCGAAGTCACCGACGTCACCGAACAACCTGGTCAGTGCGCGCGGCTCGTCTGGGATCTCGACGGTGACCGCCGCGAGTTCCTTCGGCGCCTGCCCGTGCTTGCCGCGCAACGCCATGGCGCCGTGCTGCCCGAGGGCCAGGAAGGCCTCGAGGGGTTCGGCCTGGTCGAGCACCCCGATCAGGTACTCGAGGTCGGCGGCCACCTCGTTCAGTTCCCTCCGGATGGCCGCGGAGTTGGTCGTGATGATCTGCCGCCACAGTCCCGGGTCGGAACCGGCGATGCGCGTCACGTCCCGGATGCCCTGCCCCGCCAGGATCAGGTTCTCCCCCGGCACCCCGCGCAGATGCGAGGCGGTGAGGATGCTCATCAGGTGTGGCACGTGACTGACCTGGGCGACGGCCTCGTCGTGGAGGTCCGCGTCGAGTTCCACCACGCGCGCCCCACAGAGACGGGCCAGCCGGTGGACCAGGTCAACGTCCTCGGGGCTGTTGCAGGCCTGCGGGGTGATCACCCAGGTGCGATCCGTGAACAGGTCGGCGGAGGCGGTCAGGGGCCCGGTGAGCTGGGAACCGGCCATCGGATGGCCGGGAACGTACCGTTCGGGACGGTCGCTGGCCGCGGTCACCGCCCGGATGATGGAGGATTTCACCGATCCGACGTCGGTGATCACGGCCTCCGGGTGGCGTTCCAGCATCCGCGTCACGACCCCTGCGATCGCCGCCGGGGGCGAGGCCACCACGACGGCGTCGACCGGTTCGTCGTCCGTGGCCACCCGTCCCGCCCCCAGCCCGGCGGCGACCCTGGCGTGCGAGGAGCTCAGGTCCTCCAACAGGACATCGGCCCCGGCCCTCGTCAGGGCCATCCCGAGTGAGGAACCGACCAGGCCGGTCCCGACGATCCTTACCCTCATCGGTCCGACTCCGGCATGTTCAGCGGGCGCGGCCCCTGGTAGTCGGGCCCGTAGGCCCCAGGTGCGGGGCGTCGTTTGCGGATCGGTGCGCTGACCCCGGGGGCGAGGCGGCGGGAGAGCACCAGGAAACCGGTGTGGGCGGAGGTGCCGTGGCCGGGGCGGATCGCCAGGCCCTCGGCGTGCCAGTCGCGCACCGTCGTCTCGGTCGCGGTCGGTTCGGTGAAACCACCGTGGGCACGGAAGGTGTCCATAACCCGGCCGAGCTGCGTGGTCGTCGCGACGTAGCAGCAGATCACCCCACCCGGGATGAGCCGCTCCCCCACCGCGTCCACACACTCCCAAGGGGCCAGCATGTCCAGGATGGCGCGGTCGACGGGCTCGTCCGCCATCACCTCCACCAGGTCGCCCACGGTCAGTTCCCACGCGGGATGTTCCCCGCCGATGAAGTTCCCGACGTTCCTGCGGGCGACATCGGCGAACTGCTGCCTGCGTTCGTAGGAGTGCAGTTTCCCGCCGGGACCGATGGCCCGCAGCAACGCCAACGACAGGGCTCCTGAACCAACCCCCGCCTCCAGGACCCTGGCCCCGGGAAAGATGTCGGTCCACATCACGATCTGGGCGGCGTCCTTCGGGTAGACGACCGCCGCCTCCCGGGGCATCGCAACCATGTATTCGTTCAGCAGGGGACGCAGCACCAGGTATTCGGTGCCGCCCGCGGAGCGCACCGTCACGCCCTCGGGGCCGCCGATCAGGTCGTCGTGCCTGACCGCCCCCTTGGTGGTGTGCCAGACGGCCCCCTCCTTCAGAACCACTGATTTCCTGCGTCCCTTGGGATCGGTCAGAGTCACCCGCTCCCCCACCACGAGCGGCCCGGTCCGGACCCCCGACAGATTCACCACTGGTTCCTCCAGATCTTCTCCAGGCCCGCGAAATCCAGGCCCGCCAGGCCGCCCTCGCGCAACACCCTTCGCGGCGCCGCCCCGGGGCGACCCAGCAACGGCACGGCCAGGACCACCGCCCCCGTGGCGGATGCCGCGTCGGTTCCCGGCACCGAGTCCTCGATGATGACCACATCCTCCGGTCCCACACCCAGACGCCGCATGGCCTGGAGGTATCCCTCCGGATCCGGTTTGGGATGTTTCACGTCATCCCCGTCGACGATGAACTCGAACTCGGGCACCACCCTCGCGATCACCGACATGATCCGTTTGTTGCTGGAGGTGCACATGGCACACGGCACCCCGTGGGCGCGGATGTCGGTCAGCAACTCGCGGGCGCCGGGCAGGAACGGAATCTCACCCGCCTCGAAGCGGGCGCAGATCCGTGCGTGCAGTTCCTCGTATGCCTGGGCGACGGTGATTGCGCCCGAGCAGGACTCGGAGATCCGCTGCGCCGTGACGGCCGCGGGTTCACCGATCTGGGCCTTGAACTGCTCCTCGGGCCACGATGCACCGTGCCGGGCGAGCATGTCCTTCTCGTGTTCGATCCACATCGGTTCCGAATCGACCAGGGTGCCGTCGAAGTCCCACAGCACCGCACGCAGTCGTCGCTGTTTCATGATTCCTCAGTTGGCGTTGAAGTACTTGGCCTGCGGATGGTGCACCACCATCGCGTCGGTGGACTGTTCGGGGTGCAGCTGCAACTCCTCGGAGAGCTCCACCCCGATGCGTTCGGGTTTCAGCAGGGTCACGAGCTTCCTCCGGTCCTCCATGTTCGGGCACGCCGGATAGCCGAACGAGTACCGCGACCCGCGGTAGGCCTGGTCGCGAATGGCCGCGTCCACCGTGGATTCCTCGGCGGCGAAGCCCAGTTCCATGCGCACCCGGTGGTGCCAGAACTCGGCCAGGGCCTCGGTCAGCTGCACGGAGAGGCCGTGCAGTTCCAGGTATTCGCGGTAGCGGTTGGACTCGAACAAGCGCTGGGTGCCCCTGGCGACCTCGGCGCCCATGGTCACGAGCTGCATCTCCAGCACGTCGGGACCGAGCTCCCGGGTTTCGTCCGCGTCTCGGAAGAAATCTGCCAGGCAGAGCCGGGAATCGCGGCGCTGCCTGGGGAAGTCGAGGCGTGTCAGCTCCCGGGACGAATCGTCGGGGTCACCGACAACGAGGGTGTTCGCCTCGCTGTGGACGGGGAAATAGCCGTAAACCACGGAGAAGTTCGCCAGCTGCTCAGTGGTGATGCGGTCCAGCCACATCCGCAGGCGCGGCATACCCTCCGTCGCGACGAGTTCCTCGTAGCCCGGGCCGTCCTTGACGGGTTTGAGCCCCCACCTGCCCAGGAAGGTGGCGCGGTGATCCAGCCACTGGGCCACGTCCGCGACGGGCAGTCCCTTGACCACCCGGGTGCCCCAGAACGGCGGGGTCGGCACGTCGATGCGGCGCTCCACGTCGTCGGAGCGGCGGGTGTCGATCTCCCGCTGCTCCACCACCTCGGCCTTCTTGTAACGGCGTTTCTTGGGTTCCGGGAGTTTCGCTCCCGGCACTCCCTGTTTCACCGCCATGACGGCGTCCATCAGGGCGAGCCCCTCGAAGGCGTCCTTCGCGTAGCGAACCTCCCCGTCGAACATGTCGTTGAGGTCGTGTTCCACGAAGGCTCGGGTCAGCGCCGCCCCACCCAGCAGCACCGGGTACTTCTCCGCCAGGCCGAGGCGGTTCAGTTCGGCGAGGTTGTCCTTCATCACGAGCGTGGACTTCACCAGCAGGCCCGACATGCCGATGGCATCCGCCCCGCTGGTCTCGGCGGCGTCGATGATGGCCTGGATCGGTTGTTTGATACCGATGTTTATGACGGTGTAACCGTTGTTGCTGACGATGATGTCGACGAGATTCTTGCCGATGTCGTGGACGTCCCCCCGCACCGTGGCGAGCACCAGGGTGCCCTTCCCGCTGCTGCCCTCGACCTTGTCGATGTGCGGTTCGAGGTGGGAGACGGCGGTTTTCATCACCTCGGCGGACTGGAGCACGAAGGGAAGCTGCATCTGCCCGGAGCCGAAGAGTTCACCAACCACCTTCATGCCGGCGAGCAGGTCCTCGTTGATGATCTCAAGGGCGGCTTTCCCGGTCAGGGCCTCGTCCAGGTCGGCCTCGAGCCCCTTGGCCTCCCCGTCGATGATGCGGCGCTGCAGCCGCTCCGCCAGGGGCAGGGCGGCCAGTTCGGCGGCCCGGGATGCCCGCACGGAGGCGGCGGTGACCCCTTCGAACAGTTCCAGGAAGCGGGTCAGCGGGTCGTAGCCGTCGCGGCGACGGTCCCAGACCAGGTCGAGGGCCACCTCCCGCTGCTCCTCGGGGATGCGGTCCATCGGGATGATCTTCGCCGAGTGCACAATGGCCGAGTCCAGTCCGGCGGCGACGCATTCGTGCAGGAACACCGAGTTCAGCACCATCCGGGCCGCGGGATTGAGCCCGAAGGAGACATTCGAGACCCCGAGGGTGGTTCGCACCCCCGGGTAGCGGCGCTTCAGCTCGCGGATCGCTTCGATGGTCTCGATGCCGTCACGGCGGGTTTCCTCCTGCCCGGTGGCGATCGGAAAGGTCAGGCAGTCGACGAGGATGTCACCGATGTCCATGCCCCAGGTTCCGGTCAGCTCGTCGATCAGGCGCGAGGCGACCCGCAGCTTCCAGTCGGCGGTGCGGGCCTGTCCCTCCTCGTCAATGGTCAGGGCGACCACGGCGGCACCGTGTTCCGCCACCAGCGGCATGACGCGGGCGAAACGGGAGGTGGGGCCGTCGCCGTCCTCGTAGTTGACGGAGTTGATCACGCAGCGCCCGGCGAGCTTCTCCAGGCCTGCCTGGAGGACCTGCGGTTCGGTGGAATCCAGCACGATCGGCAGGGTCACGGCCGTGGACAGTCTCCCGGCCAGCTCCTCCATGTCGCTGATGCCGTCGCGGCCGACGTAGTCGACGCACAGGTCCAGCACGTGCGCGCCGTCGCGCGCCTGCCCCTTGGCGATCTCCACGCAGTCGTCGGTGTTCCCGGCCAGCATCGCCTCCCGGAACGCCTTGGAACCGTTCGCGTTGGTGCGTTCCCCGATGTTGAGGTAGCTGAGGTCCTGATGGAACGGCACTTCCACGTACAGCGACGAGCAGGTTCGTTCCGTCGTGACCTCGCGGGGACGCACCTCACGGCCCCCGAAGCGTTCCGCAAGCAGCCGGATGTGGGCCGGGGTGGTTCCGCAACACCCGCCGATCACGCACAACCCGTAGTCGTCCAGGAAGGTCGCCAGGGCGTCCGCCAGCGCATCGGGGCCGAGCGGGTAGACCGCGCCTTCCGGGGTCAGTTCGGGCAGGCCCGCGTTGGGCATGGCGCCGATGCCGCAGGACGCGTTGCGGGACAGGTACCTGAGGTGTTCACTCATCTCGGCCGGCCCGGTGGCGCAGTTCAATCCGATCACGTCGACGCCGAGGGCCTCCAGGGTGGAGCGGGCCGCCCCGATCTCGGAACCGAGCAGCATGGTGCCGGTGGTCTCGACGGTGACGTTGACCAGGATCGGCAGATCCACTCCGAGCCTGGCCCGGGCGCGTTTCGTGGCAATCACCGCGGCCTTGGCCTGCAGGAGGTCCTGGCAGGTCTCGATCTGCACGGCGTCGATGCCGCCCGCGACCATGGCCTCCACCTGGGCCTGGTAGGCGTCACGGATGTCGGCGAAGGCAATGTGCCCCAAGCTGGGAAGTTTCGTCCCGGGACCCACCGAGCCGAGGACGAAACGCGGTTTGTCGGTGAATCCATCGGCGGTTTCCCTGGCGATGCGGGCCCCGGCACCGGCCAGTTCCGCCAGGCGATCCACGATGCCGTACTCGGCGAGCGCGGCCAGGTTGGTGCCGAAGGTGTTGGTCTCCACGCAGTCGGAACCCGCCTCCAGGTAGGCGCGGTGAACCGCCGAGACCACATCGGGCCGGGTGAGGTTCAGGACCTCGTTGCATCCCTCGAGGCCCTGGAAGTCGCGTTCGAGGTCGAGATCACCCTGGGCCTGCAGCATGGTGCCCATGGCCCCGTCGGCCACGAGGACACGGGAGTTCAGCAGGTCACGAAGTTTGGTCACGGCGGGTCATCCTACCCGCCGCGCGCCAGCCAGGCCTCGATCAACTGGCGCGCCAGCGAGACGGGTCCGGGAAGAACGAGTTCTCCTTCCGCCACGGCCCGCCGCAACCCTTTTCTTGTGTGGAAGGAACCCCAGGAGAGTTCCTTGCCGTCGAGGTTCGGTTCCGTGCCGTCGGTTCTCGCCTCGAAACCCAGCATCAGGGATCGCGGGAACGGCCAGGGTTGGGTTCCGAAGAACCCGAGACTCCGGATGGCCAGGCCGGTTTCCTCCCATATCTCCCTGTGGCAGGCCTGTTCTGCCGATTCCCCCGCTTCGATGAACCCGGCCTGCACGGAGACGCGGTTGCCCGGCCAGCCCCGGGCGTGCGTGAGCAACAGGCGGTCGGCGGGGTCGGTCACGGCAAGGATGACCGCGGGGTCGGTACGCGGGAAGAGTTCCCGGCCACATTTCGGACAGCGGCGCGCGGTTCCGGCCCGGTCGGGTGTGGTCCGCTCCCCACACCGGGGACAGACGGGATCGCTGCGGTGCCATTCGTAGAGGGCCGTCGCCATCATGGCTAGCTGTGTCTGGCCCGGGGGGAGGTCGAGGGTCCGCAGGTCCGTCCCTCCCTCACCGTCACTGCGCGCCCACCAGATGTGACCGTCCATCCGGCCCAGCAGCAGGTCGTCCGGTCTCCGGTCGCCGTCGAAGATCTCGGAGACCAGCTCGCCGTCCGCCGCGGGGATCTCCAGCCCGGGACCGAGCCTGAGGCATCTGGACAGCGGGTCGTGGGCCAGTTGCGTCAATGCCCGTTCGTGGCCGCGCGTTTCCTCGAGCCGGTCCAGGGCTGCCCGGGTGTTCCAGTGGTTCACCCCTCGAGGTTATCCGCTTGCCCGGCCGGTTCCCCGTCATCCCGGCCGCCCGTGGAATCCTCGTCCTGTGCGGGGTTTTCCCGATCATCGACGATTATTTCCTCGTGCCCTGCTGCCGGGTGTTCGTCCCCGGGCGTGTCGGTGGTCTCCGAGCCGGCGGGTTCCCCCGTCTTTTCCGTCCCCGCCGCGATCGCGGCCTGGCGGAGCCGGGCATCGCGGCGTCCGGCCAGCCAGAGATAACCGATCACGGTGACGACACCGCCACCGGAGAGGAAGAGCCACCACGGGAAACGCGGCAGGTCGGAATCCCGCAACGCCTTGTCCACCTCCTCCTGGGGGGTCGGGATCACCCGTTCCCCGGTGACGAGGATCCGGTGGGTGTTGACCCCGAGCGGGGTGCAGGTGACCAGGGTCAACAGGTCGCGGCCCTCCTGTGGGTACAGGGCCTCCTGCTCCTCGGGTGCCACCACCTGCGTCTGACGCACCTCGTAGACCAGCACCTCTCCCATCACCTCGATGGTGAAGGTGTCGCCGGCGCGCATCCTGTCCAGATTGGTGAACATGGTGGCCTCGGCGAGGCCGCGGTGGGCGGTGATGACGGAGTGGGTGGACTCACCACCCACCGGGAGGGACGTGCCCTGCAGGTGCCCGGCGCCGCGGAGCAGCGTCAGGTCGGAGGTGCCGTGGTAGACGGGAAGATCGACATCGATGCCCGGGATCCGGATCCGGGCCATGACCTCCGCCGGGCCCTTGAGCAGTTCGTGGTATTCATTTCCGGCGGTCTCCCCGGCGCTCCGGGGAACGTTGGTGTTCGGGGCCAGGATCGCCCCGGACCTGAGTTTTTCGTTGTAGGCCCGGGCATCCGCCAGGGCCTCCCCGGCCTCCGCCCGCCCGGTTTCGTTCCCGGTCGCCTGTCCCTCCCTGCGCAGCGAATCGTTGTAGGTGTCGATCAGCCGCGACTGCTGGTACTGGGAGAGCCACGAGGCGGCCGGGGTGTAACTGAGAAGCACGATCCCCGTCAGCGCACACGACGCGGCCAGCCATGTCGTTAGGCTCGGCCTCCAGCGTCGTGGGCGCCGACGGGAACGCGATGTCATGGTTTACCGGTGTCCCTCTCAGGCCTGCTTGCGACGAGCGGCCGCGCGGCCGATGATCATCACCGCGCCGCCGATCACCAGCAGCCCGATGCCACCGGCGGCCAGTGCGACCTGACCGATGCCACCGGTCAGGGGCAGCTGGGGAACGGCCTGTTTGGTGTTCGCGACCGGTTTGTAGTTCTTGCCGGCGGAGATGGGCTGCGCCGGGGTCTCGGTCACACCGGCCTCGACGGTGACCTGCTGGGTCTCGGTCTTGACGTAGCCCGCGGGGGCCTCCGTCTCGACCAGGTAGTAGGTGCCCGGCCGCACCACGGGGAAGAGGATCTTGCCATCGGGCCCGGTGGTCAGTTCCGCGAGGGCGACGTCCTGGTCCGGGCAGGCCTCGCTGGTGCAGAGCTTGAACTTGGCCCCGCTCAGGAAACCCTCGTTGCTTCCGTCGTACTTGTAGACGGTGAGCTGTCCCCAAGTGGTGGTGGCGCTCTCCTCGACCGAGTCGATCCCGTTGATGGTCACCTTGGCCTTGTTGGTGAAAACCCCGTTGGCGGCCTGCGACACGTCGGTGACGTCGGTGATCAGGGTCAGGACCACCTTCTGTCCGCCGTTGGTCTTCAGCTTCGCGATACCGTTCGGGGTGAAGGTGCAGGTCAGGTTGCCCGTGCACGAGTAGTCGTCGTTGTTCACGAAGTGGGGGCCGTCCTTGATGCCGAGCGTGACCCGGCTGTTGTCGAGGGTGAGACCCGCCGGCAGGGTGTCGGTAATGACGTAGCTCGTGATCTCGGTGCCCTGACCGCTGCGCGGGATGTCGGCGGTGATGGTCCATTTCACGTCGTCGCCGTTGTACTTCGCCTGAACGATCGAGTCGTCGACGGTTTTCTCGATGCCCGCCACCGAGTTCTTCGGGTACACGTGGACGTCGTAGTTCCACTGGTTGTCGTCGGTGTAGTAGGGCAGGGTGACCAAGAACGGTTTGCTGCCGAGCACAACCTTGGTGTCGGGGGAACCGGTGTCGGTCTCGATCACCAGGTAGAGCCCGAGATCAAGGCCCTGCCAGCTCGCGATGCCCCCGCCGGTCGTGGTGGTGGCCGAGATCTCGGTGGAGGTGTGGCCGCCGACGATGGTTCCCGTTTCCGGGGCCGTCAGGCCCTTGGCCGCTTCCCAGCCGCCCGGGGTGGTCAGGTCGATGTCGTCCACCTTGTAGAGCGTGAACGTGACCCCATCGATCGGGGTGCATCCGATTCCCGCCTGTTCCTTACCGTTCGCCGGCGTCCCCGGGGTGTCGGGTTGGACGCACTTGTGCAGCGTCAGGTTCGCCTTCTGGTTCGGATTGATGTTGGCCGAGTCGGCGTGCGCCGGGGTCGTGAGCCCCAGCAGGCCGACGGCCAGGGCCGCGGCCAGCGACAACAATCGCCCGCCGGGCTTGTTCCGAGTGGTCATCTGATTCCCTCCATCTGTTTTGTCGAGTTCATCGACGGTTTCGCGTGTGATCCCGTTCGGGTTGCGGGATCACGAGTGCTTGTTCCTCCGGCAGCGTTTGAGGAGGACCAACGCGGCTGCGACGATCAACAGGCCGCCCCCCGAGTAGTGGTAGATGTCGCTCGGTGTGCCCCCGGTCAGCGGCAGCACCGGGACCGGGGCACGGGTGTTCTCGAACGGATCCTTCACCGTCTGGTGCAAGGCCTGCGAGCCGATCTGGAGGGTTTCCTCCCGTGTGGTCAACAGGTAGCCCAGCGGCGCGCCGGTCTCCGTGAGTGTCCAGGTGCCCCACGACAGCCTCTCGACCCGGAACGAACCGGGTTCGGGATCCCGGTCGGGTCCCGTGCAGCTGCCCGGAGCGACGCAGTCCGTGATGTCGGTGATGGTCGCCCCCGAGGCGTTCGTCAGTTTCCAGACGGAACCGGCCAGTGGAATCGTCGTTCCCGATTCCGTCTTCCGCCAGGAGATGGATCCCGGCAGGCGATCGTTGGGGATCGCGCCGATCTCGAAAGGATCGGAGCCGGTGTCGGTGCTGCTGAGCCGGACGATCTGCTCGGAAAGGTTCGACAGCGTGTACCCGGGCGGTGGTGTGACCTCGGTCAGTGTGTGCTCCCCCCATTTCAGTTCCTCCAGCAGGAAGGAACCCGCCCCGGGATCCTTGTCCGGTCCCGTGCACAGGCTGCGGTCGGCGGCGATGCAGTCGGTGATCACCAGTCCGCCGGGGGCGGTGGGACCTTTCAGTGTCCACTCGGATTCCCCGATCAGCTCGCCGGTTTCGCTGTCGGTCTTGGTCCACTTGGCGGAGGCGGGTTTGTCCCTGTTGACGAGTTCCACCTGGCTTCCACCCACGGCGGTCACTCCGGGGTTCAGGAACTCGTATCCCTTCATGACCTCCGGAGCCGCCTTTTCCTTGAACTGGAAGGACTCCCCTACTGGCACCACGAAGGTGTTCGCGTTGGTGACGGTGGTGTTCCCCGGGACGACACGTTCGGTGTCGTCGGTTTCGCCACCGAAGTTTCCGGTGGCGGTCAGCGTCCAGTCCGCGGCATTCGGGGCCGGGTCGTAGTTGTTCTGGAAGGTCTTCAGCAGCGACATCAACTGGTACCGCTCGGCGGCGCAGGGGTGGTTCGTCGATCCGTCACGTCCCTTGGCGGTGCGGTTCTCGCAGGTCACGTTCGTCGCCGGGGTGGCGACACCCGCCTGTCCCCAGGCGACGTTGCGCAGGTCACGGTCTCCCCCGACCTTGAGGCGTACCCGATAGGTCAGGGTGAGTGTCTCGTCGGGGGCCAGCGTGCCCCGCCAGGCGATCCTGCTCGTGTTCGAGTCGAAGACCATGTCACCGCGTCTGCTGTTCCCGACGGTGGCCTGCAGGGAGTTCGTGATCACGGTGGCGTCGTCGACCACCCCGCTCAGGTCGTCGAAGACGTAGGCCGGGCTGGTGTTGGTGAAAGGGGTTCTGCTCGGGTTCTTCGCTGTGACGGTGTAGGTCACCTCGTCGCCCGCGAACTTTTTCCCGGCCAGGGCGTCGGAGGTCTTGGAGATCTCGAGTTCGTAGGTGCTGATCTGCACCTTGTGGTCCTCGACCTCCCCCGTGACTGTCAATCCCGTGGGGCTTGTCAGGGAATCCGCCGTGGCGGCGGCACGCAGCCGCAGGTAGCTGTTCCCGGTGATCGCATCCCCCGGGATGGACCAGGTGAGGGTGGCTCTGCCCCCGGCGCACTGCACCGTGTCGGATGCCTCCGCCTCGTCGAAGACCCCGTTGCGGTTCCAGTCCACCCAGCCGCGGTTGTGGCCTCGGCCCGTGCAGACGATCTCCTGGGTGGCGGTTCCCCCGCCCTGTATCACGTGGTAGAGCGGTGTTCCCGATATGGCGTCCTCGTCATTCGGGCTGGCGGGATTCTTGTCGTCCTGGGTGCCGTCACCGTTCACGGGGTTGACCGGTTCGGGGTCTATGCGTCCGCCCAGCATCACGTCGGGGTTCCTGGGGGGCCATGCCAGTCTGGTGCTGAAGGCATCGGTGGTGCCGTCGGGAAGTGATGAACCGTTCCAGCCCGTCAGGTATTGCGCGGCTGCGGCTCCGTAGCTGATGGGGGCATCGCCGTAGTCGAGGTTGATGACGGCGCCCACAGCCGCTGCCGCCTGTCCCTGACCGAACATCGTGATGGTTGCCTCGGAGACATTGCTGGCGACCATGGCGACGGTGGGGCCGGTGTTGGAACAGGTCACGCCGCCCGGGAGAAGCGTCAGGGTTCGTGATCCTCCCGATGTGCTCTGCTGGGCCAGCGTCGTCGATGTGCAACCGCTGTCGCGAATCCGGTCCAGGACCCGCCACTGGGCATTGCTGCTGGTTTCCACCTTGATGTATTCGTCGGGATTCGGATCGCTGGACTCGGCATCGGCCACGACCATTCCGTCCACCGGAACACGCTGCCCTCCCGCGGGGAAACCCGGGCCGGAAACGATGGCCGAGCAGGAAACCTTGAAACTGACCGTGGTCTTGAAGTATTTGGTGTGAATTGCGTTGGTCATCCGGTTGTTGGTGCCCGTGCCGCCACGGTTGTACAGGTCGTCCAAACCGTCCTTCCGCCAGCTTCCCGCGGTCCAGACATCCAGCGTGGTGTTTCGATTGTATCCGTACCCATTGCCGGAATCCGGTTGTGACAGAGTGCATTCGAGGGCGATCGTCGTGCTGCCGACCTGCGTGTACTGGGTTTTCGTGAGCCCCGAGGCGGGAATGATGTCGCCCTTGTTCCCCCACTCGGCCCAGACCACGGACTTGACGAAATAGCCCCGGCCGCCGGTGGCGTAGTCGGCCTGCGCCGGCCGCGGGATGAGAACAATGCCACCGACGGCCGCGACAAGGGCGGCGAGCATGCCGAACACGATGCGTTTCAGCAATTTCATGGGCGCCTTTCCGGCTCGGCGTCGAACATTGTTCGGAAATTGACGGAATACCCCATGTGACAGAGTTGATCCCCCCAAACTCCTTGGCGAGCATAAATCCCGGTCAACACCCCTGTCAATCGCTGCCGACCCGCCCGGTTTGAGGTCACCGGCAGGGCCAATAGACTGGAAGGATGCAGCACCCCCGGCCCGAGGACCTCAAAAACCCGGCCGTCGTGATCGCCTTCAGCGGTTGGAACGACGCGGCCAACGCGGCCAGCGACGCGTTACTACACCTGATGGAGCACTACCCCTCGTCCGAACTCGAGACCATCGACGACGAACACTACTTCGACTTCCAGGTGACCCGTCCGATCCTGCGCCGTTCCCCCGACGGGCCCTGGATCCAATGGCCCCACATCACCCTCCAGCGGGTGCGCCTACCGGAACGCGACCTGATCATCGTGGTCGGTCCCGAGCCCAACCAGTTGTGGCGCAGCTTCTCCCGTGAGCTGGTCCAGCGGTTGAAAAGCTACGAGCCGTCGATGGTGTTGCTGCTGGGAGCCATGCTCAGCGACACCCCGCACTCGCGTCCCCTTCCCGTCGCCATGTACACCTACGACTCGCAGCTGAGAGGCAGCCTCGCCATCGAGGAACTCACCTACGAGGGTCCGACCGGCATCACGGGCGTGGTCAACCAGATGCTGATCGCCGAGGGATTCCCCAGCGCATCCATGTGGGTCTCCATTCCCCACTACGTCGCCACTCCCCCGAACCCGAAAGGCCAGCACGCCCTGCTCAGCCGCATGGAGCAGGTCCTGGGCGCCAGCCTCGGAGCCGGTGACCTGCTCAGTGATGCCGGCAAGTGGGTGCAGGCCGTGGATGAGCTGAGCGCGGAGGATCCCGACGTGGCCGAGTACATCGAGCAACTGGAGGAGGCCCGCGACGCCTCCGATGTGGAGGGCGCCACCGGCGACTCCATCGCCGCGGAGTTCGAACGCTACCTCCGCGACCGGGGCGACGAACCGGGCTGATTCAGCAGCACCACGCGGAGTCGGCCAGTTCGCGCAGTTCCCGCACCACGGCGTCCGGATCGGGGGCGTTGTAGACCGCGGAGCCGGCCACGAAGGTGTCGGCGCCCGCCTCGGCGCAGCGCCCGATCGTTTCCACCGAGACCCCGCCGTCGACCTGCAACCAGATCGGGCGATCCCCGATCAGTTCCCGGGTCCGGCGGATCTTCGGCAGCACGAGGTCAAGGAATTTCTGCCCGCCGAAACCGGGTTCGACGGTCATGAGCAGCACCATGTCCAGTTCGTCGAGCATCTCGGCGTAGGGCTCGATCGGGGTGGCGGGTTTGAGAGCCATCGACGCCCTCGCCCCACGGGCCCGCAGCTCCCGGGCCAGCCGGATCGGGGCGTGGGCCGCCTCGACGTGGAAGGTCACCGACTCCGCCCCTGCCTCGGCGTAGGCCGGGGCCCAGCGGTCCGGGTCCTCGATCATCAAGTGAATGTCCAGGAGTTGATCGGTCACCCTGCGCAGGCATTCGACCACGGGAAGCCCGATGGTCAGGTTCGGCACGAAATGGTTGTCCATGACATCCACGTGCACCCCGTCCGCCCCCGGTATCCGTCCGATTTCGTGTCGGAGCTCGGCGAAGTCGGCGTTCAGGATGCTCGGGGTGATGCGCATGCCCGAAGCCTAGCGATGTTCAGGATGTGCCACGAAGCAGAGCCAGGAACATGGCGTCGGTTCCGTGGCGGTGGGGCCACAGCTGTACGTACCCGCCCCGGGCGGCGCCGGGCACCTCGGGAAGCAGGGCTGCTGCATCCAGGAGTTCCAGATGTGGATTGCTCCTCAGGACCGCCTCGACGATGCCGGCGGTCTCGTCCGCGTGGGGTGAGCAGGTCACGTAGGCGACCACTCCCCCGGGAACCAGCAGACCGATGGCGGTTTCCAGCAGAGCGCGTTGCAACGAGACGAGTTCCGCCAAGTCGGCCGGTGTGCGGCGCCACCGGGCCTCGGGGCGGCGACGCAGCGCCCCCAGGCCGCTGCAGGGGGCGTCCACCATGATCCTGGCGAAAGGAGCGTGCCGCCTGACCGGTTCCGGGTCACACC
>ERZ773069.87-NODE-87-length-66005-cov-15.036588_pt1 | contig 66005 bp, 73 predicted proteins | sample MGYA00580619_ERZ773069 | MGnify/ENA primary metagenome ERZ773069 (study PRJEB29015, sample SAMEA2738007) | human oral metagenome | biome: human oral; feature: human-associated habitat; material: dental | place: China | collected 2108 ...
AGGTTTGAGAAATTGATATGCACTTATATATCTATTATCGCTGAATAGTTACCTTTAATGGTCAGATAGCCGACGCAACGCTGTGTTACCTAACATATATAGACATGCCTTTGGAAAAATAAACACAAAACATCAAACCATGGTCGAACTCTTTTCGGATATGGAGGGCGATTTCATGGCACTAACGTTATGCAAGAGAGTTCTTGCTTGTATCGAGCGCATTCTTCGCATTTTAGGAGAAACGCTTGGGGTGACACCCCCAACACCTTATGGCTACAATCAGCGGTAATAACAAAGCGATGTGCAAAATCCTCGTAATGGCTGAAGCATTAGAAAATGGAATGAAGTATATGGGCACACAGCATAACTTCAGTTAGTCATGTGTTAAAAGTCAATGAATATGGGGGGGAACGACAGGCAAAGGGGAATGAGAAAAGACAATGTTTTAAGGGGGTGGGAAACTTTAGTTATTTATTACCAAGCCATATTCTTTGACTTAATTACAAACATCAAAAATATGGGATACTTAGTCAAACATAATTTTCTCCATTTTCTTTTTTATATTAATAGGACATTTATCATAAGGTAGAATTCGTTTGCGATATACATATCCAAGGTATGCACTACCATTTTTAGAGTAGGCCCTATACCAATCTCCGTCTAAAACAGGCGTATACAAAAAAATATCATTTTTCAATATTTTACCTTTAACCCTATACTTTTTAGAAGGCCCCTCTCTAACGTAAGTAAAGCCGTCAGAGTCATTAATAATCGCTGGAAATTTCATATAATCATCTCTATCTACAAGACTGAGCCCATTTCCATCATATATAGAATTAATATCAGAATATTTAAAGCTACGAGGTAATTCTGTATTCACCATAAAATATAGTACTTTATTCCCTAAATTAACTTCTACAACAGAGTCAAGGGGGTTGCCATAGCTAAATATACACGCATTTTTTATCGCATCAAAAATTATTCGCTCATTCTTTCCTTGGTAAAGGGAGCTAATAGAATAATTACAGTCTCCTATCCCAATGTAATCTTTAATATGACACGTACTAAGAACTTTATAAAGATCATATAAACAATCCTTAGCTGAGTGCTGCGCATACATAGAAAAGAAACACATGTGTGATAAGAGGATTATCGTTATATATCTTTTCATAATCAAATATTTTACTTATATGTACTTAAAAAATTATTATTTATTGTTTTTTATGTTATATACTCTAATAACATTTCCGATTCGGATTTATCGTATACCCGTTGTTAATACCCTTATAAGAGTGTTCGTCAATACCCTTGTATGGGTGTTCACTGATACCCTTATATGACTAATATCACGAGGCTTTATATTACCTTTTAATTGGAGTGGTATAAAGGTCTTCATCTATTTTTCTTCCCCTCTCATCAAACAGTGAGTATATCCTCTTTAACTCTGATATAAGCATTTGCTCGAACGTTTCCCATTGGAATAGGGAGGTTGCATCGTCTCTATCACAATAGTGCACGGTGCTTGTTCTTTTATCTATATAAAGATAAGAACCGTCCCAGTCATAACCGCCTATAAAGAAATGGTCGTCTGCGGCATTTCGAGGTCTTTCCCGAATGTTTGCCGTAATAATCGAAAATGGTTGGCGGCTTTCATCAGTGCTTCTTTTATAGTTTCTTCTTAACCCGTCTAAACAAAAGGTTCCAACCAATATGTCTAACCCATTGCTTACATCTAACAAGAATTTTTTATAATCGATGGGAATTTCCATGCCCAATTCTTTCTCCAATGCTTGGACATCGTTCTTACTTAGCGGAGGATACAGGGTGTTTAGCCAAGCCTCGGGGGCTATATGGGGCGCTTTTCCTATAAGGATTGCACCAGTGGATTGGGATTCTTCAATACTCTGGTTCTGAAATTTATAAATTAAATCCCTGTATGTTTTATTCATATTTTATTTTTCTATATACGCTATACTATTTATGGTAAAGGCTCATCATTAAAAATGAAGAATTTGACAATAGTTGATTTAATCTCTATTGATTTTCTTCCCACTTGATGGATTCCTGTAATTACCATTATGCCTACTAAGATATTCTCCACCTTTCTTCACAAATTCAATATTTGACGGATCACCAGCATCTTCTGGATGTCCTTTTACACTATTAATGTGATGTCCTTCGTAACCCTTTACTTTTCCTGTTTCTTTTAATTCCTTTAATTCTTTCTTTGTCCATCTTCTGGAACCGCGCCCTGTCCTTTCCACCAACCTTTTCTCTGCTTTCCATACATCTTTAATTTAACAGCTTTTTGTCTTAAATATTTAACTAAAGCTTCCCACCCTAATAAATAGATAGAAAAATAACAGTTTGTCGAATTTTCTTTGTAAATTAGTAATTGCTAAACAACTGATTTTAAAGACAAGACAACAAAACTATTATGGAAGCAAAAATAAAGAAAAAAAGTGGGTTATCCAAACTCTTGAGTGTTAAAACTCGGATGAGTGATGATTTATTTCATATTTTTGGTAAGTTTGGCATTGGTCACTTGTTATCTCGCCTTTCATTATAGATGACACCATGCTTGGGAAGAATGGCGTGAGAATGCAGGGTATTAGTCATGTTTTCAATCATGTAAAAGGCAGATGTGTATTGGGCTACAAACTACTACCTCGTGCATCCTTTGACAGCAAGACAACCATACCCTTTGATTTTTCATCTCTCCAGTCCAATTTGACAACTTATAGCTAAGTGAAAAGTACTCTATACCATTGGTGTTAGTACTCCGCACCATTGGTGTTTACCAACAGCACAATATGTGCTAAGCAACACTACAAGTATTTTAAAGTTTCTATAAGTAAACTTATATCAAGATGTAAAAAAATGAATACTCATCTCAAACATTTGAATAGTTTAATCATCATTCTTAAACACAATCATTTGCGATTCCCTAAAACTTATTGGTATATCCATAATAACCGAATGGACTTTAATGCACCCATCCTCAGTATTTAGAGAACAAAGTATTTCTCTAAAAATAATTTTGCTGTCACTACTGTCATCCAAAATCATGATATAACTCATTAGTTTACAGGGATATTACATGAAATGTTAAAAGTGACAGCAACTTAAAATAAAAAAAAATGTAAGATGTGTAATATAATCCTTCTTTCGAGTATAAAACTTCAAAAAACACATTTTCATAATCTTACCTTTATGCTTTAACCCAAGCAAATAAAGTCAATTCCAAACGTTAGTCATGTTCTTTTCATCACATTTTATTATAATTTCTCCACTCTCTTTATGTTGTTTTGATTAATATTATTATCTTTGCAGTGATTATTTCGAAATAAATATCTCTGCTTATCCGAGAAAGATGAGCAGACAGTAAATTCTAATCGTATAAATGAAACAATTCAGACTGGTGGACAACATCGTCGGATGGCTTGCATTCTTTATTGCAGCTTTCGTCTACTGTTCCACAATTGAACCGACAGCCAGTTTCTGGGACTGTCCCGAATTCATTACAACAGGCTATAAACTGGAGATTGGACACCCTCCTGGGGCACCATTCTTTATGCTTACAGCCAATCTTTTCTCACATTTTGCAAGTGACCCAACAGAGGTAGCACGTATGGTTAACACCATGAGCGCATTGCTTTCGGCAACGTGTATCATGTTCCTTTTCTGGACCATTACCCACCTCTCACGTCGACTGATTGTGCGTGATGGTGAAACTCCTTCACTTGCAAAAACTATTGCCATCGAAGGTGCAGGTCTTGTTGGTGCACTGATTTATACTTTCAGTGACACTTTCTGGTTTTCAGCAGTTGAAGGCGAGGTATATGCCTATTCATCAGCGTTTACAGCTGTTGTATTCTGGCTTATATTGAAATGGGAAGATAATGCAGACAAACCTCATTCTGACCGTTGGTTGGTACTGATTACCTATATGACTGGTCTGTCTATTGGTGTGCACCTACTCAACCTTCTTTGTATTCCAGCCATTGCACTGGTTTACTATTATAAGAAGGTGCCAGATGCAAACTTGAAAGGTTCACTCTTTGCCTTGCTCCTTTCAGTAGTCCTCGTTGCAGCCGTTCTGTATGGTGTTGTTCCAGGTATTATCACAGTAGGTGGATGGTTTGAGTTGTTCTTCACGAATACACTTGGCATGCCATTCAACACGGGTACCATTATTTATATTGCCTTACTCATTGCTTCCTTCATTTGGGGCATTTATGAGACATATCAGGATAAGAACCCACGCCGTCAGAACGTAGCATTCTTGGCAGCACTGGGACTGATTGGTATTCCATTCTATGGCTATGGATGGACAGCATTCTTTACTGGACTTGTTGTTCTTGCACTCGTTTACGTACTGCTTCAGTGGCAGCGACCATTTAACAAGGATGGCAAAAAGCAGCGTGTTGCACTTGTTTCTTCACGCATAAAGAATACAGCTTTGCTGTGTATGCTGATGTTGTTTATCGGCTACTCTTCATATGCTGTAATCGTTATACGCTCAACAGCCAATCCACCAATGGATCAGAACTCACCAGAGGATATCTTTACTTTGGGTAGTTATCTGAGTCGTGACCAGTATGGTGACCGTCCATTACTTTACGGACAGGCATACTCAAGTCAACCTGCTGTGGCAGAAGATGGTATGCACTATAAGTTTGATGAGGGTGCACCAGTTTATGAGCGGAAGGAGAAGGCGTCTAAAGACGAGAAAGACTCTTACTTCATTGTCCGTCATAAAGCAACACAGGTATTCGAACAGAATATGTTATTCCCACGTATGTACAACCCTGGTTCTGCAGGTCTATACGAACAGTGGATGGGTGGTATTACTGGACATGATGTTGATGGCGTAAAGATGCCTACACAATGGGAAAACTTAAAGTTCTTCCTTTCTTATCAGTGTAACTTCATGTACTGGCGTTACTTCATGTGGAACTTTGCAGGACGACAGAACGATATTCAAGGTAATGGTGAACCAGAACATGGTAACTGGATTACAGGTATATCATTCATTGACAATTCACTTTATGGTGACCAAAACTTGTTACCAGATGAGTTGAAAGCAAACAAGGGACACAACGTCTTCTATTGTCTACCATTATTGCTCGGTTTAATCGGTCTTTTCTGGCAGGCATGGCGTGGAAAACGTGGTATACAACAATTCTGGGTCGTATTCTTCTTGTTCTTTATGACTGGTCTTGCCATTGTTATCTACCTGAATCAGACACCAAGTCAGCCACGTGAACGTGATTATGCTTATGCTGCATCATTCTATGCATACGCTATCTGGTGTGGATTAGGAGTATTGGCACTCTACGACTGGGCACGTAAACTCAAGGTTGCACCAGTATTGTCAGCCTCTGTCATCTCACTTGTTTGTCTGCTTGTTCCTATCCAGATGGCATCTCAGACATGGGATGACCACGATCGTTCAGGTCGATATACTTGCCGTGACTTTGGTCAGAACTATCTTAATTCATTACAGCAGAAGGGTAATCCTATTATCTTTACGAATGGTGACAACGACACCTTCCCACTTTGGTATAACCAAGAGGTTGAGGGAGTGCGTACAGATACACGTGTTTGTAACCTTTCTTATCTGCAGACAGACTGGTACATCGATCAGATGCGTCGTCCAGCATACAACTCACCAAGTGTACCTATCTCATGGCCACGCCTTGATTATGTAAGCGGAACAAATGAGTATGTACAGATTCAACCAGAATTCAAGGAACAAATACGAGAATTCTATAAGCAGGATCCTGTATCAGCAAAGGCACAATTTGGTGACGATCCATTTGAGTTAAAGAATATCCTCAAGTATTGGGTACGCTCAAAGAATACTGACAGCCATGTTATCCCTACAGATACCATCTACATGACTATCGATAAGGAGGCTGTTCGTCGCAGTGGTATGATGCGTCCAGGTGATTCTATTCCAGATCGAATGGTTATCTCATTGGCAGGAAAACAAGCTTTATACAAGAATGACTTGATGATGCTTGAGATGATTGCTAACTGTAACTGGACACGTCCTCTCTATGTAGCCGTAACCGTTGGAGCTGAGAACTTTATGAACTTAGGTGAAAACTTCATTCAAGAAGGTCTCGTAAATCGTATTACTCCATTCTCTACAATGGACAATGCAAATTCTACTGGCATCAATATGCGTAACTTCGATACAGAGAAGACTTATGATGTCATGATGAATCGCTTCAAATGGGGTGGCCTTAGCAAGCCAGGACTTTACATCGATGAAACTGTAGCTCGTATGTGCTATACACATCGTCGTGAGATGGCTGACCTTGCACTTCACCTCATTGCAAAGGGTGAGAAGGCTAAAGCGTTGAAAGTATTACAGAAGGCTGAGAAGGAAATACCAAGCTATAACGTGCCAACCAGCTACATGAGTGGTTCATCAGATATGGCACGTGCATATGCATTACTTGGTCAGAAAGTAAAGGCACGCCAGATGTATGATGATTTGTGGAAGATTTCACTTCAGTATGTAAACTACTATTTGAGTCTTAATCCTCGTCTCTTCAATATGTCTCAGAGTTCATGTAAGATGAATTTCCAGATTATGATGAATCTTGTTAACGAGAATGAGCAAGCTGATCGTGAATGGGCAAACAAACATGCAGCCCAGCTTGACAACCTTTTTGTAAGATTCAAAAATAGAGGTGGTGCATTGATGTAGGATTACTATAATCCGATAATGATATTCAAAACTAAAAGCCAGAATCTGGTTGTCCTTAAAGACAGCCAAACTCTGGCTTTTTGCTTTACACTATCCACTCTTAGCTTTACACAAACAAGCTCTTAATCGGATAGACGTTAATAATATTAAAGTACAAATTCTTTCTCAGTCATAGAGAAAAGAGTTTAGGGAGTATCAAATAATATGCTAATAGAACAACCTGCACGTTGGCTACGTATCTTTTATCCACATGCTCTTTGGCGTATGGACAAGAACGACCATTCCGTTTATCTCACATTTGATGATGGACCAATACCTGAAGCAACACCATTTATTCTCGACATACTTGACCAATTCAATGCAAAGGCAATGTTCTTCATGGTTGCTGACAATGTAAGAAAACATCCAGAAATCTATGAGGAAGTAATTCGTCGTGGACATAAGGTGGGAAATCATACTTATCATCATCTTGGTTCTTTCAGACACTGGACACTAACCTATGCTGTAGATGTCACTAAGGCAGATGCACTTCTCAACACTCCTTACTTCCGTCCACCACACGGATGGTTACGCCATACAGTATACTGGTGGGTAAAACAAAATTATCGTGTTGTTATGTGGGACCTTGTGACACGTGATTATTCTAAATGGTTATCAGCCGCAGATGTTGTAAACAATGTAAAACGATATGCTCGTAATGGTTCTATCATCACATTTCATGACTCTCTCAAAAGTATTGATAAGCTTCGTACAGCACTTCCAGAATCATTACAATGGCTTAAAGACCAAGGTTATGAGTTCAAAGTCTTCCCTGATGACCCTGCCGAGACCTTTTAATCAAACATTCCTCTATGGTATAAAAAAAAATTATTGCGGTATTAGTTCATGTATCTTCTTTTATTATCATCTAATTAACCCCTTTCTTTCTATAAGGAAATTTAAATTCATTTTATGTCATCAATAGATGCTTTAAGCCCTAACATAAATAAGAAAGATTCAATTGTTGTCCTATCATCAACAATAAAATCTTTAGCACACTCCATGGGATTCTTTGCTTGTGGCATAGCAAAGGCAGCACCTGTTGATGAAGCCGTAGCACAGAAATATCGTAAATGGTTGGAGAATGGCGAAGAGGCTTCAATGGCATATATGTCAAACTACTTAGAGAAACGACTTGACCCACGACTTCTCGTTCCTGGTGTACGGAGTATCGTTTCACTTGCTCTCAACTATGCTCCAGCTCAACAGCTACCTAAAGGCGAGTATCAAATAGCAGCTTACGCACTTGGTTTAGATTATCATGACCTAATGAAACAAAAGATGAGGGAATTAGCGATAAAGATAACAGAACGGTGGCAACTTCCCAAACAAGAAGAAGGCGGAGACCCCTTAGTGCGTTGCTTCTGTGACACTGCTCCTGTCCTTGAACGTTATTGGGCACAGAAGGCAGGACTTGGATGGGTAGGACGCAATCATCAGCTCATCATTCCTCATGCAGGTTCTATGTTCTTTTTGGGTGAGATTTTCTTACCTTTTGATGTTGATGTATACGATGAACCGATGTCAAACCGATGTGGAAGTTGCCATCGTTGTATTGATGCCTGCCCTACTCGTGCAATCATACCTGATGAAGATTTCCATGCAGAACAATGTCTTTCATATCAGCTGATTGAAAATCGTGGAGAACTATCTGACGAAGCAAAAAGTCATATGGGTGATACAATATATGGCTGCGATCGATGCCAAACAGCATGTCCTTGGAATCGTTTTGCTACACCTAATACAGAGCCGGCTCTCCAACCTAAGCCTGAGCTTCTCAGTATGAGCAAAGAGAAGTGGCACAATCTAACAGTTGAAGATTATCAACGGTTATTTAAAGGTTCTGCAGTTAAGCGAGTTAAATTTGAAGGGCTGAAAAGAAATATAACCGTAAAGGAAAAATAAATTATTCCTTAGATATATGTAGTAATAAAAGCTCTTTAACAAAAGAGATTACTATACTTCCTACCAGAATAAGTTTATTTTATATTTGCTGTCACTTTTAACACTTTCCGTAACTATACTGTAAACTAAGTTGTTAGCCAAAGACCTTGAATGACAGAAGTGACAGCAAAATTAGTTTTAAGGAAAAACACCTTGTTATCAGTACTCAGTAGTAAAGTGCATCATCTATCTCAGTACTTTTAAAATTCTTTAGAAAAAGGAGTCAAACACAATTAAGAATCTTATCAATACCCCATTCAAAAAATGAGATGGACCAAATAAGTTACCATTATATCTACCTACAACGCACCATAAACAACTTTAATAGTAACATTTGTTCCCACTTTCTAACTTGGCACCAACTTTGTTGCATTTAATATAGAGAAATAAAACAAAATATTATAAATCAAATAAAGAAGCTACAAACATGGCTAAAGTAGAAAAAGGAATTGTTTTCACTTCAAACAATGTGATTGATTATGCAGAAGGTGGCGTAGTAAGTAAAGAATTGGTACACAGCAATGCTGGTAGTGTTACCTTGTTTAGCTTCGATGCTGGCCAAGGACTTTCAGAGCATACCGCACCATTCGATGCCTTCATTCAGGTTGTTGATGGAAAAATGGAATTGACCGTTGAGAACGTAAAGCATGTGATTAGTGCTGGCGAAAGTTTCATCATCCCAAGTGGCGCACCTCACTCTGTAAACGCACCAGAGCGATTCAAGATGATTATTACAATGATTAGAGGGTAGGTTCAAATAGTTTACGAGTAAACGAGTTGACAAGTAAACAAGTTGCTTGATAGAATATGGTTAATTAGTTGACGAGTTAACAAGTAAACAAGTTACTTAATAATAATATTTATAAGCACTAATTAGTTGGTTAATAAAACGAGTTGGCAAGTTGAAATGATAAAAGGGGATTGAATCCTTCTTATCAAACAACTTGTCAACTCGTTTACTTGTTCACTCGTTAACTTATCTACTATCTTCTACTTCACAATAGCTTGATAATCCTTTTCAAATGAACGAGGATGGCGACCAATTAAAACCGTATTCAATAAACAGTTAGCAACCAATTCTTCATTTGTAAGGTCAACCTTAGGTTCTTTCTTAACTTCCTTACCAAGAAGAACTTCCCACGGACCATTAAAGTCATGGTCATCTGCTCCATAGAACATCTCGTTAGTATCTGGGTCTTCCATTAACTGATAACGAATCTGCTTCTTTGATGCAACTGGGTTAAGCGTTAACAATAAATTGTATGCATTACCAAACTGCACACGCAAATGGCGACCTTTAGGAAACATAAGTCCTATCTGTGGATAAATTTCATCAAACTCGTAAGCTTGGAATAACTCTTTTAGCTTCATAGATAATGTTGTAATATATTATCAATTAATACTTTCGACACACCATTTCAATGATGCAGACGAACCATTATAAATGCAAAGTTACATTATTTTTTTGATACACTTGCAAGTTAGAACATTAATTCGTATATTTGCAGCGTATCACTAACCAGGGGTTCATTTACTGAAAATGATTCCCCATAAACATTCAATACACATGAGAAGAGACCAAGAAATTTTTGACCTTATTGAGATGGAACACAAACGCCAGCTCAAAGGTATGGAGCTGATTGCATCAGAGAATTTCGTCAGTGACGAAGTTATGCAAGCCATGGGATCTTACCTAACAAACAAGTATGCTGAAGGTTATCCTGGCAAACGCTATTATGGTGGTTGTCAAGTGGTTGACCAAGTTGAAACACTTGCCATTGAGCGCGTAAAGCAACTCTTTGGTGCTGAATATGCCAATGTGCAGCCTCACTCTGGCGCGCAGGCTAACCAGGCTGTGTTGCTTGCCGTGCTGAAACCAGGCGACACATTCATGGGACTTGATCTTGACCAAGGCGGTCATCTCTCTCATGGTAGTGAGGTGAATACATCTGGTATCCTCTATAACCATGTTGGCTATACATTGAACCGTGAGACTGGTCGTGTTGACTATGACGAGATGGAACGTCTCGCACGTGAGCACAAGCCAAAGCTTATCATCGGTGGTGGTTCTGCTTACAGCCGTGAGTGGGACTATAAGCGCATGCGCAAGATTGCTGATGAGGTAGGTGCATTATTAATGGTTGACATGGCTCATCCTGCTGGTCTTATTGCTGCAGGTCTGCTCGATAACCCTGTAAAATATGCTCATATTGTTACCACTACAACTCACAAGACACTTCGTGGTCCTCGTGGTGGTATTATCCTTATGGGTAAAGACTTCGATAATCCTTGGGGCTTAACAACCAAGAAGGGTGATTTGAAGCCTATGTCTATGCTCTTCAATTCTGCTGTATTCCCTGGCAACCAGGGTGGTCCATTGGAGCACGTTATTGCAGCTAAGGCTGTTGGCTTTGGTGAGAACCTCCTACCAAGCTGGAAGGAATATGCAACACAGGTGAAAAAGAATGCTTCTGTTCTTGCTCAGGCACTTGTTGAGAAAGGCTTCAGCATTGTTAGCGGTGGCACAGACAACCATTCTATGTTGCTTGACCTACGTCAGAAGTATCCAGACCTTACTGGTAAGGTTGCAGAGAATGCACTTGTTGCTGCTGACATCACTGCCAATAAGAATAAGGTACCATACGATGAGCGTTCTGCGTTCCAGACCAGCGGTTTACGCCTTGGCACAGCTGCTATGACAACACGTGGCTGTAAAGAAGATATGATGTTACTCTGTGCTGACCTTATTGATGAGGTATTGTCAGACCCAGAGAACGAACAGGTTATCAAGCGTGTACGTGAGAAAGTGAATGAGACGATGAAGGATTATCCTCTCTTCGCTTACTAAACATAACACTTATAAAAGATATTATACTCAAAAGAGGTGTGCCAATCAGTTGGTACACCTCTTTTCGCAAATTTACCATATCCGAAATTAAAGATTTTCAGTATCCTACATTATCCATTAGTATTTTACAATATTCAATAAAACGGGTATAATATCCCCTAAATACCCATCTTCAATCATTGTACTACAGCTCAGCACACATCGTGTTGATGCCCAGCACATGTCGTGCGGTGGGTAAACACCAATGGTGCTAAGTGCTAAGCGCTAAACACAATACACGATGTAAGCAATTTCTTACATATCAAACGGCTTATGTATTCTCAGAACAATACTGAAATAATACACAAGCCGTATTTTATGAGTTTATTAATACAGTCCAATTAAATGGAATGTGAACTAAACTAACATTCCCCTACTCTCCCGTATAGAACTTAATAAGTTTTGTAAGTCCCAAATTACAAGCAGGACAGAATTCTGGATGCATATTTGTACGCATACGGCAGTCTGGGTATGCGCGATAAACTCCATGCTGAGAATAGCCTGCAGGTTCATAAACACCCACCTTCCACTTATCATAACGCGCATTGGGTTTATCAAGGTCAGCTGGCTGAGGAGTTGGAATAGATGTCTTCTTGTTAATAAGATTCTCCCATTTTCCATGGAAGTCAACTAAAGTTGTAAGGTTTGGCTCCCAAGGTTCTACGTCGGTTGGATACATATTAATCTGCTCCTTTTCGTATGCATACTCATCACCCAGACCAGCAAAGGAATGTCCAAACTCATGTACAACAACTGGCTTGAAATAAGGATTACGCACCATTGAAAGGTTATAAGAGTTCAGAATACCACCGCCACCATACTTCTCTGTATTTACAAGTACGATGATATGCTCATAAGGGGTACCAGCCAACCAATCATGTAATTCCTTTAGATGTAATGTTGTCAGATAACGGTCACTGTAGAATGTATCAAAGTGTGAGTGAAGGGCTGTATTTTTCCAAATACCCTTTGACGGTTCAGACGTACCACTCTCCATAGATGGCGACTTAACAGCTACAACATTAAAGCGTTGACGCAGTGACTTAAATGGCTCATGTGCAAAAAGGGCTTCGTTAGCAGTACGACAATCTTCTATAAAGTTTGCCATCTCCGCCTCTGTATATCCCTCTGCAACATAAGCAATATGAATACAGCGTGTCGTGTCTGCAGCCTTCTGCAATGTTTCGTAAGGTGTTACAGAACGTTCACCAATGTGACGAATGAGAATATCCTTTGGATTAACAGTATGACTCATAGACACTGTTGTCTCGCGACGGTTGTTCCTTAGTTCAACTGTAATATCTACAGAATCCTTTGGAAAAGGAACGAGGAAAACATTTTCAAATGCCTTACCAGAAGGTTTCTTTGCTTCATCATACGTCAACCATTCCTGAAAAAGTGTTGAGAATGAATTGCGATAGATAACCTTTTGTGTACGATGGTCACGTACAATAACTTGACCATTTCCTTCGACAGGTACCTCTGCCAATCGTTCATGTTTACCATACCATCGTGGTATGCGTGACAATTCGTCTACAGCAATGGTTTGATGCTTAGCATTACCTGAAAAAATGTAATCAAGACGAAGCGTTGCATCCTCAAAGTAATGATTAAAATCCTGTGCTGCGGCAGTTAGCGTGACAGCCAAGAACAAGAGCGTGATAATTTTTTTCATAAGGTTATAATGAATTAGGTTTCTACATTATGATCTATTACATCAATCATGAACAGGCATTTATATTGCTTTACGCCTATTCTCATTTAGATAAATATCATACCATATATTATCGAATACAAAGTTATCAATAATAATGAAAAAGTCAAAACGAAATACCATAAATCACAAATGAAAAACACATAAATTATAAAACAACAAACAACAAAGAACCGTCTCAGCCAGAGTAAAGTCTGTACTAACCCAAAATCGATCATTAGAACACACTATGGATAGTTTGTTACTATGGCATTGTCTCCTAACATCTTTAATTTCTTATTCGTGGTAACTCAACATAGCTTACTTGACGTAGCCTGCTCGACTACACCCAAAAGACAAACACTCTGACCGACAATAAAACAAAAAGTGTATAGGCTATAATGTGCAATTTAGATTTAAGAAACCAACAATATAATTTACCATCCTTGTAACCTAAATATATATCGCTTAACTACAAAACTAATAACAAAAACATAAATCAAAAATTTGGCTGTTTGTTTTTTTTAATGTAACTTTGCAACGCAATACCGCCGATATGGCTCAGTTGGTAGAGCAACGCATTCGTAATGCGTAGGTCCCCGGTTCGAGTCCGGGTATCGGCTCCATTTGCGGAATTAGCACATCGGTAGTGCACGGGCTTCCCAAGCCTGGGAGGCGGGTTCGATTCCCGTATTCCGCTCAACAACATAAAATGCTGAAAAACAACAAATTACAACCATTTTATATTATTTTCGGTTTAAGATTATCTACAAAAATTCAATATTAAAACGGCATATTTAGGCATATTTAGGCGCAAAATGACACTTGCCAGTACCCAAATCAGTACCCAAAATATTTTAGAAAGGACTATTATATGAATGTGTATGTATATTGCGACGGCACGAAACGTAATAAGGAGGGAAATATACCTGTCAGCATTGCTGTAAAAAATAAGAATGGTAGGTTTTTCGTGAACACTGGCCTTACAACATCAGAGAAATTTACTGGTCGTGAGTTTCCAAAGTCAGAGAAGAACAGAATAGCCAAGAACGGAGCATTAAACAGGTATATTGCAAAGATTGAGGAAATTTGCCTGAATTATACCGACCTTGATAACAAGAAACTGAAAGCAAAGATTAGCACAGAGGTATTTGGAAAAGGTTTGTGTCCTGATAAAACGCTTGCTGACTATGTACATAAATATATGGATAGTGTTGTGTCTGCTGGAACGAAAGAGGTATATGCTCGTACAGAGCGGCACGTGAGAATATTTGATAAGTCGGCAACACTGGAAAGCGTAGATAGAGAATGGCTTGAAAATTACAGGAACTACTACTCTGAAAGCCTTAAAATAAATACCATTGCTATTGACTTACGTAATATTCGTGCCGTTTTTAACAGAGCAATAGACGATGAGATTACGAAAAACTATCCGTTCAGAAAGTTTAAGATTACATCTGAACGCGTCGCAATACGCAATCTAACAGCGGAACAAATTGCAAAATTCAGAGATTGCAAGGTTGAGCCGTGGCTGGAGATTTATCGTGACTTGTTTATGCTTGACTTTTACTTGTGCGGAATAAACGCTGTTGACCTGCTCCTATGTAAGAAGCTCACAAATGGTCGTTTTGTTGGAAAGCGTGCAAAGACTGGCGCACCAATAGACCTTCCAGTAGAGGATGAGGCTATGGATATTATAAAAAGGTATAAGGGAAAAGATTGGTTGCTTTCTCCGATGGACGGAAGGAGCGACTATCGTTCCTTTGAGCGTATATGGAATGACAATCTAAAAAAGATTGGACGCTCGGAGAAAGTAAAAGATAAGGTTGAAAAATTAAGGAAAGTCATTTACCACCCATTATTCGGCGATGATTTTCAGATGACGACATACGTTGCTCGTTACTCCTTTGCTTCAATAGCTGCTTCTATCGGCATTGATAGAGAAACCATTGCGCTTTGCCTTAGTCATTCGTGGGCGGACGTCACAGATCACTATATAAACTATGACAGGAAGCGTGTCGACAAGGCTGTGCGAAAGGTGATTGATTATGTGAATGGAATAAGTATTTAGAAATAACTAAAAACATATAAAATATGGATTTATACAAAGAGTTAAACAACAATCAAGTTGAGGCAGTAAAGGCTCTCGATGGTCGAATAAGGGTTGTGGCTGGTGCTGGCTCAGGAAAGACAAAAGTTTTAAGCCATCGATACGCTCGACTTGTTGAGGAGATTGGTATCCACCCATCTAACATCTTGTGTATTACCTTCACAAACAAAGCAGCACAGGAAATGAAAAAGCGAATTAGCACATTGACACCTTTGCACAATGTGAATGATTTTATCTGTACTTTTCACGGATTGTGCGTTAAGATTCTACGCAAAGAAATATACCGCATTGGCTATCCGTCTAATTTCCAGATAATAGACATAGAAGATGCATCAACACTCGCAAAAAATGTAATGAAAGAAATGGGTGTTGATAGAGGAGGCGTAACCACGCAACAATTTTTGGATGGGGTTCGGAAATATAAACATTGGAGTCAATACATTAATGATGTCATTCTGCCAAATGCAAAAATAAAACAGGAAGACATGACTGCTGATATAAAATACATACAATACCAACAGAAAAGTTTTTCTCTCGATTTTGATGACCTCATACTCTTCGCACTATACATTATAAAGAACTTCAAAGACGCGAGAGACTATTGGTCTGGTTTGTTCAACTATATAATGGTTGACGAAACGCAAGATTGCAACCAACACGATTGGGAACTTGTGGAAATACTTACCGAAAAGCATGGGAATTTATTTATTGTTGGCGACCCTGATCAAGCTATATACGAATGGAGAGGAGCTAAGCCAAACCTTTTCCTGTCTTTCAAAAGCAATAAAGACGTTATTCTAAATCAGAATTATAGGTCAACGCCAAATATCTTAAAAGTAGCCAACTCTGTCATTAGCCATAACAAAATGAGAATAAAGAAAAGGCTCACAACGGAAATTGATAAAAGCAAAGCTCCAATTTACCACCACACATGGACAGAAGATGGAGAGGGAGGATATATTGCAGAACAAATAGAAAAACTGACAAAAGATACCAAGAATTATGAAGACGTGGCAATACTCTATCGTGCCTCATACCAATCAAGATTTGTGGAACAGGCGTTAATGAAAAGAAAAATACCTTATGTGATATGGGGTGGAATACGATTCTTTGAACGAAGAGAGATTAAAGATGCGCTCGGGTATTTAAGAATGGTGGAATACAAGGATGACTTGTCATTTCAGAGGATTATTAATTACCCATCACGCAAATTTGGTAGCGTTTCAATGCAAAAATTAAGGAAAATTGCTTCCGATAAAAATATGACATTGTTCGATGCACTTATAAAATATAGAAACAGCAAGGAATTTAATAAGAAACCACTACATGACTTTATTACTTTCATAAATGACGTAACGGTCTTAAAAGATACGTGGACAATATCAAACCTACTCGATTATATTCTTAAGGAAACGGGTATAATGCAAGATTTGCGCGAAGACCCAAAAGCCGAAAGACTTGAGAATGTTCAAGAACTGTTAAATTCAATTAAGTACTATGAGCAAGTAAACGAAAATGAGGAAATTTCACTGACAACCTATTTACAAGATATAGCCCTCTATACCAATGCAGATTATAAGGAGGAAACAAAAGCTGTGAAGCTGATGACTATACACCAAGCAAAGGGGCTTGAATTTCCATACGTGTTTATTTGTGGACTGACAGAAGGGATTTTCCCAAGCCACAGAACCATCCGTGAAAGAAGAAAGGATGGCGAAGAGGAGGAACGAAGATTAATGTATGTGGCTATTACGAGAGCAGAAAAGCAATTGTTCCTAACAGATAGCGGAGGTTACAACTTTTCGACCAAAAGAGATAAGACCCCATCACGATTCATTCTTGAAATCAAGAAAAACCTCATTGAGACGGACTGTCCTATTGATGAAGAAGCTTTTAGGCAGACGAAAACTATTGTAAGGGCCCTTAATATAGAGATTAGACCATTATGGGAAGAACCATCGTTTAAGGTTGGAGATAATGTGGCGCATGCTGTCTTCGGCGAAGGTAATATAATAAAAAAGGACGATAGCACAGGCGCATTTGTCGTTAAATTCAAAGACGGGGAGCGTTCTTTGCTTCCAAGATTTATAAAACGTGCCGTAAAACCCACAGGTCTTTAGCTCATAGGTAGTTCACAAAACAGAAGGAAAAATAATAAAAAACATTAAATGTATATACGAATAGTATTATATTCGGAATGAATGTTGTATCTTTGCAATGTTCAATAATTCTACGTGGACGATGCTGCGGCTCTTCCACTAACATGGAGGGGCATTTTTTATGTTCGTCTATTTTCGAGGAAATTACGATACAAGCGTATCGCCCCTTGGTTACATTGTAATGGTGTAGCCGTGCTCTCACGTAGAGGCATTGAACAAAGGGTAGCGGTACGCTTTCATTGTGTATCAACCCTGCAATGTTTAATCGTTCAAAAAATCTACGTAAAATGAACGAAATTCAAGTTTTCAACAGTCCGATGTTTGGAGACATTCGGACAGCAGGGACAGCGGAAAATCCGTTGTTCTGTTTGGCAGACGTATGTAAAGCGGTTGGCTTATCTGCAAAGGGCGTTAATCAAAGACTTTGCGATGAGGTAATTTCAAATTACCCCATCACCGACAGCCTCGGTAGAACTCAACAAGCACTATTCGTAAACGAAGACGGTCTGTATGATGTCATTCTTGACAGCAGAAAACCCGAAGCAAGGCAATTCCGAAAATGGGTAACATCTGATGTTTTACCTTCAATTCGCAAGACTGGCGGCTATATTGCCACATCGCAGGAGGACACACCAGAGTTAATTATGGCAAGGGCGTTGCAGGTGGCGCAGGCGACAATCAACAAGCATCAGCAGATGTTAGAGCAGGCAAATGAGCGCATAGCATTGCAAGACACGCAGCTTAAACAGCAAGCCCCAAAGGTGAAGTATGTTGATGATGTGCTGCAAAGCGTGAATACCTACACAAGCACACAGATGAGCAAGGAACTTGGTTTGCGTGAGGCGGAGCAACTGCACAAGATACTGAAAGAAAAGGGAGTTATGTTCAAACAGTCTGGACAGTGGATGCTCACGGCAAAGTATTGCGAATATGGATATACAAAGCCACGCACGCATCAGTTTACACGTAATGACGGCAGTGTCGGCACAAGCACGACGACTGTTTGGACGGAGAAGGGACGTGTGTTCCTGCACAATATGTTTAATCTTAAAAAGGCACAGGAGACGGCATAATGGCAAGAACGATAGAATTAAGTGAGGAAACAGGACGCTTGTTAGACTTGAAACGTCAATTAGAAGAAGTGGTTAATAACATAACAAGCTATTTTGACGAGGTGTCGTGTGATGCTGAGGCTATCAACGAGAGGATTGTCAATAGTCTTTATGAAACAAACAAAGAGCTTGACAAAGCCTTTCTGTTTAGTGTGAATGAAGAATTTGTAGGTAGCAAATTTAAGAGAATTTGATTATTTTGCGTTTTTCATAGTTTAATAAAAAAATAAAGGGAATACTATTCCAAGTACTCCCTTTATTTTGCGCAAACAAGTATGATCTGATTATACATATCCAACTTACTTATATATCTTCATGGTAGACATCATCACCCGTCTCAACATCTACAATACAAACACTACCACCCTTGTAATCTTTAAAGTATGAGTGATTTGTACCTTTGTTCATTATAATGTAGTTCATACAGTCTGAGTAGGTTGACTTAAATCCTATGCTATTACTATCTGTGTCATCATTAAAGACAACATCATACTTGCAGTTGTTCTCACAGATAAATTTAATATCTTCTGATGTATATTCTCCTTCTATGTATGTAAAGTCAGGCTCACTATTATAGTAAGTGTCAGTACTCTCAATGATGCCGCTGTCCTCACCTTTCTCTACATAGTCTATTGTAGGAACGTCACCAACTGTATTTAACACCACATTCTCGCAGTCACCGTCTATAATGTCATACCAGAAAGAGTTACTATTATAACCTACTTCATCTTCCGTAATTGTCCTAAAACCTTGCAAGCCTGCCTGTAAGAACTCTCTACACTCCTCTAATGTTTCAAAGTCCTTTACAACCTTACTTACATTGCTATTAGTTTTAAGTACTACCCAAAAACGCTCTAAGTTGTTGTTTGTTCTCATATTACTGACTTAACCGTGTTGTCGAGGGCTGAAAGTTAATTGTGAGGGTGTGTCAAAATGCAAATATCACTTTGATGATCTTACAGTTTGAAGCAATCCAATAAAAAAATGACCATTTCTATACTCGATTTTGAGTAAAGAAATGGTCTTTTCTTTGCCTTTAGAAGAATCCTACTTATAGATTGAAAGTTGTCAAGTTATTAATTTGCATTTTGACACACCCTCTCTTTTCGGCTAAATGGAGGGTTTCATACCTGCATTTGCAGATAACTCTCGTATGTCTTTTAATTCTTGTGCTTCAAAAAGCGACTTAGTATATTTTTCTACTTCAAGCCAGTCTTCCTTAGCTACAGCTATAAAGTAATAACACAAGTCGCTTAGCTTTATAGGCAGCTCGTCAATAAGTGCGATAATTCTGTATGCAAATTTCTCCAAATTAGGAACCCCTGCCCTATCCATTTTGTCAGCAAGTGACAAAAGACGTTTCTTTACCTCATTGATTGGAAGTCCCTCGCTTTTTGCGAGTGACTGAAGTTCGTTTACAAACTCATTTAATGGTGTCATATTTCTTAATTGTTTTTAGTTATTTGCAGATTTTTGCTGCAAAGTTAATGTTTTCATTTGAAAAGTGCAAACACACTCTTGCCTAATTTTCTACACTCACAGATATATCCACTTGTCATTTCGATATTTGGTTTATTAGCGTTACTATGCCCCATCATATCAGAAATGTCTTCTATGGCAACGTGGCTCGTTGAAAGCAGTGTGGCAAAAGTTCGTCTACCACAGTGACTTCCAATAAGTTTCCACTTTTCGTCTGTAATGGAACGACCACCACGAAACACGACAACTTTATTGCGTATTCCACACTGAAAGCATATCCATTTTAGAATCTTACAAAAGTACGATATACGGATGTCTTTTACCTGCTCAGGGTAATCTTGCACAAGTAATTCTTTAAGCCATTTGTGTACGGGCACAGTCACTTCTACTGGGTGTTTCTGTGGGACGTAGACAAGTACTTCTTCTTCGCCATACTTCTGAATATTCGCAAGACTCATTCTTCGGCAGTCAACGTTACGTGCGCCAGTGATAGCTTCAATAAGAAAGATGTTTTTAACATATCTTTCACGCTCACTTTTCGGTTTGTAATCGTGTATCTTCTGCAACTCGTGCCTTGTAAGATAGATATTCTGTACAGGTACTTTCTTTGCTTTGAGAAGATTACTAAATGTTTCAGACTTAATAGGTTTTGTAGCTTTGTTCCTGTTAAGCACCGCTTTTAGTTCTGCACAGATTGTACGAACAGAGTTTGGTGCAAGGTCGAACTCCATATCATCTTTCAAGTCAGAGATAACATCATCTGTAAGGTCTTCCCATCGAGGGTCACGACCGAGAATGCTGCGTAAACGAACAAGCGTTGTAACCCTATTTGGATGCTTTTTTATCCACGTCCACACAAATGTGTGCGTGTCGGTTGGAACATCTTTCGTGATAAAGCCGTGCTTTATTGCGCTGCTAAATCTCTGTTGTTGTTCTAATGTAAGTTGTTTCATATCTTATTGTTTTGGTTTATAGTACTCTTATTGATAATTACTATCAACAAGAGCGAAAGGCTGTTTTACCAAATGGCATAAATAAAATCACCACTTCTAAAAATCTCTTGGGCTTTATCCCACCCATATAACTTTTTCATTCCTCGTAAGGAACCAGTGCACGAGATTGAAGCGTACTTTTTGCCTTTCAATCTTTTAGGTAGGTCTTTTACTTTTACATATTCCATAATTCCTAATCGTTGATTAATATTTGTACAACACACACCAATTAAGATATGTGTTGCGTTTGGCTATTCTGCAAAGAGTTTGAGCATATCATTTGCAATGAAACGTTTTGCTCCATCTGTCATACTCCACTCCTCGCTTAGTTGTTCAAGCAAAGGCTTGTAGTGCGCATCGTAATAACTTATAAAGTCTTCGAAAGACCCAAAGTTTCCACACTCAACTTCAACGCCTAAATTGTGAAGTTTCTCCATTACCTGTCTTAAATTTAATCTTTTCATATTCGTGTAATTTTAAGTTGATAATTGGAAGCACAACAGACATGAAGCCGTCGTGCTTTTCAGACTATGCAAAAGATTCCGCAAGTTCTTCTATCAGTCTCTTTGCTTCTTTCGTGTCGTTCAGCACGTCTTCCAGTTCGTGGGGCGCGCCGTACTTTCCATGACCGAAGTTGTCGAGCCAGATGTATGTTTCGTAAGACACGTCAAAGCCTTCACCGTATTCTATAAGTTTTTTTCTTAGTTCATCCTCGCCTGCATCATTCGGCAGATCTATCTCCACGTTCAAGTCGCGTTCTGCGGAAGTGTAAATCTGGAAACAGACATAAAAAGCGTCGTTCCCATTGTCATAAAACGAGACGTTCCAATCTGTACTGGAAATAATACTCTCGATGTATTTCTTTAGATTTTCCATATTCATTTTGTTTTAAGTTAAAATTAGAAAGGAGAGGATAATAATATCACTCTCCCATGTTCGGCTATCAATGGCTTGATAAATGCAGATTACTTCTAACCACCTCTTGCGACTCTGGGGTAGGATCGCAATGCTCATCAATCCACCCACGTTTTTCCAACTCATCAAGGATATAGGCTCGCTCTTTCTTTGAAAGTCCAGGCGTTTTGAAATACCCAGAACATTTTATATCAACAATAGCCTTGATAATTGTCTTTTCGTTTACATTTCTCATTTTCTTAATTTTGATTGGTTTATAATTGCACCATATTGTTAACATCAACAATATGGTTGTTTGGCGTTAGATGAGGCTCACCTCGTAAACTCCTTTCTTCCCTTTTTCGACAATAAATCCATTCATTATTTGTAGCATATAAACCGCATTTTTAATAAATGGTTTGTCGATAAAAATAAATGGAACAGCTTGTCCTTTCTGAACAAGAAGGAGTTGTTGTTCCCACTGAAGACTTGGCAACCACTCATCAACATCTGTCATATCTTTCCATCCTCCCTTTGGTGGGTTGTCCATCTCGATAAAACGCTTTGGGCGTATGAGAAGTTTGTCCTTTAGGTCATGAGTTTTAAACCAATTGTAAACGCACTCAGTGAATCCTTCTTGGTCGAACTTTTCTTCAACGTAACCTTTTTCTCTCAGTAATGTGGATGCTTGTACTAATTTCTTTACCATAATTCTTAAAATAGTTTTTGGTTAAACATTGTGGTAAAAATGGCAGCGCATTTCACAACGAACCACCATAAACCAATTAAACTAACTAAATTATTATAGCAAATATAAAATCATATAAAGCAGATAGCTTCTGGATGCGTTCCGTTTCTGTAAAAGTCTGATTATAACAGGTGAATCGAGACGAGACGCGTATCCTGGTAAACACCAGGATACGCGGTCCACTTGAAACCTGTTTTATGAAAATATCCATCTATTATCCGCATGCTCGGAAAAGCATTAATCATTTCTTAATTTGGTATAATGTATGCAGAGCGTCATATCAGACACCCTGCATGATTTGGCATTTTTACTTTCTCCACTCGGCAATCTTACGATTAACGTCAATGTTGTTACGTTTCAGTTCATCTTTTAAGATTCCAAGTAGTTTATACCCCTCACCATTTCTAAATTTCATAGCAAGGTCTTCGAGAGAGTTTTCTGTGTGAAGTTTCATTCCGTGGAAACGGATGAGGTTTTGAAGCGTATAATACGCACCACACCCTTTGTAAGCGTCCACCCATTCAGGACAGGTTGGTGTTTCCCATTTAAGGGAAATGCGACGATTATTGAACTCTGCCATTGCCATATAGAGAGATAGAACGTCTTTTGCTTTCATAACCGAGCGGAACGCAATTCTCAATGGAGCAAAGATTTTATCGTCAATGTCGTTCACAAAGTAGTCGTAGCCCTTGATACGCTTGTAAGGTTCACCTTTACATTTGCGCGTTTTCGAGCCGTCAATATACTCCGTTAGCTTACGGAAATAATCTTGACACATCGCAATCGCAACGTCACGATTAAACCAAAGATTTCGCATTTCAAAGTTTTCTCTGTCCTTTCTGCTAATCTTGCACTGAGTGTGTAACTCATCAATCATCATCTTCCAGCTATATTCATAGCCACGATAACGAAGACTTTGAGTCCAACTCCCAGATGCGAGCATGTGGAATGTCTGAGCCATTACCCAACGACGATAGAGATTAGGATCAGGGATTGTGCCGCCATTCATTATAGAATTGAAGATTGGGTCGTTGTCATCAATAGCTTCCAACTTACCATTCTCAAATCGAGCAATAATACCTGCACCACTAACACTTGTCATAGCAAAGAGATTGTCAATGTTGACACCAGCGGCTTTGAGAGCGTTCAATTTAGCTTGCGCCTTATTTGTTCGACACTCACAGTTGTTGTTATTTGTTGCAACAGACTCTGTTACGCATACTTCACACTTAATTGATACATTCTTTTTCATAATTCTTAATTTTAAATTGGTTGATAAATAAGTGGGAGAAAAATTCTCCCTATTTGGCTATTCAGACACCCATTCCTTTAGGATAATGAAATCTTTGTCGTCGGGTGACTGCCAAAACCACGTTCCCATTGTTTCGTTGTCCCATTTGAGATTTCCAAAAACAATTTCGTGTAACAAAGCCATTTCGAGATTGAACCTTGCAAGTTCACGTGGCATTCCATACATGAAATCATTATCGGAGAGTTCCTTGACAGAGAGTGCTTTGAAATAATGCTTTGATGTACGTTCGGACTTTTCAGAAGGTACTGAGTGTTTGTAAGCATAATAAAATGGGTAAAGGCTATTCAACCCACCATTAAAATTGAGTTCACTTTCCACCTTCCATTCTATTGATTTCAAGTCAATTAGTTTCTTGTCAATCCTTAACTCTCTCTTCTTGAAATTGATAGAGAAAGAAACTCCACGATTAACCTTTTTGATTAAATCCACATATTCCATAATTCTTAATGTTTTGGTTAAAAGTTCCACTTCAAAGGATTGTGGTACAACTCTTTAATCGGTTGATAATATCCGGTTGAGTACCCGTTTGAACACGGTTCCAATAGAACGGCTGTTCCAACGGGTTCATGGAAACCGGATAATTGAATAAATCCTACAAAGTGGATATTTGGCATTGTACTATGCCGCTAACTTATCTTTCCTCATCGTTTGTTGTGCGTTTCTGTAAAAGGTCGATATGTGGATCGGGATTGAAGGAACCTGAGCTGAGGTATCAAAGCTTCAGGTAGCTTTTAATCGTGATCCTATTAAATCAAAAACGTATTGGAAAGATGTGTGCTGCACTGCACATTTCTTGACTAACAGACACTACGCATTTCTTTATGTGCTTGATATTTCCAGTTATAATCGTAGGCAGGAGAGGCGGCGAAGGGGCTGGATAAAGCCATTTCGCCGCCGTGACGGCTGGGGTTTATCACTGGAATGTTAAACCATGTCTGTATCATTAAAAAATCCCTGCGCTGGGATAATGAGAGTTTTTAGAGCTGCATGACAAGCGTATTATACACAGCACGACTCGTTCTGATTGCATTTTGCATACAACCGAGAGAGAAATAGCCGTCAATATGCTCAACCTTTGCTCTATTTGCTTTCACGTTACGTCCAAGACCACGACAGACACATCCGTCAGTCTGCGAGCGAACATAACCAAGACCACCCACCTTTGATTTTCCTGTCTGAACACCACGCAAACAATCCATAACAAACTTATTCAGTTCGTTCAAATCTTTGCGAACATTCACGATTGGAAGAATCTGTGTTGCCCAGCTGAACTCACCATTACCTTTGTATAGGTAACGATTGACAGCATTAACAGCACGACGGAAAGTGGTATCTCGTTTCTTAATAGTTCGTTTCTCAATTTCATTCTGAAATGTTTTGATTCGTGTTGAGGATAATGATATATCACTTCCTTTAATAGAGAATCCAAGAAATTTAAACCAATGATTCGCATTAAGATACTCAACCTTTTTAGGATTGAGTTTCATCTGCATTTTCGCAAGTTCACTGCTTAGAATCTCCATTGCTTTCATATAGTCTTCACCGACAAATATCATATCATCGGAATATCGTACATAATAGCCGTTGAGGCTACTCAATTTATCATCAATATGACGGATAATAACATCAGCCAACCATGAAGCAACCGAGCAGCCTTGTTTAAGGGACTGATAACTCTGTACCAATTCTCCGTCAGGCGTGAAATACCAATCAGAATGATAATATTTGCGCAAAACAGAAATCAGAGCAGATTTACCATATTTATTCTCTACGCAATCAAACGCATTGTCGATATATTCAATCGGCACGCTGTCGAAATATTTGCTCAAATCGGACTTGAAACCAATTGTTTCCCCTTTTGTATTGCAAATCTTCTGTGATACCTCCTGAACAACACGACCGCAGCCAATTCCACGCTGATACGATTTGCACCTATCAGAAATCATCTCAGGGCATAAATCAAATAATAAATCATTTGCTATGCTCAGTATAATTCTGTCAATAGGTTCATTCACGTAAACAGTTCGGTACTCTCCAGGCATGTCCTTTGGAATAAGAGCCGTATGTGGTGGTGCAATCTCATACTTTTCAGATTTGATTGCATCATATACGGCTGCCCTCACTTCGGGCTTTGTCAGCTGAAAAAGCTGCCCTTTGTGAATATCCTTATCAACGCCTTTTGAAATGGCATATTGCCAGCGTTCCATTGAGAAGAACTCCTTTAATAGTACATCTTCTTTCATATTCTAATATTTTGGTTAAAAGTACACGCAACCACGATTAAGTAGCAGCGTGCTTGTGGCTACAAAAGTTCCTCGAGTTTTTCTCTCGCAATGTCAATAAACGTTGACTGCTCGGCTATATACGAAGCGGTATGATACTCAGCTTCGTTACATAACTCATCCAACTCGTCATTTATCTCTCTTAATCGAGAAACAATGCTTTTGATTCTTTCTTTTTCTTCCATAATCTTTATTTATTTGGTTAAAAGTAAAGCCATGCGAAATCAATCACACGGCTCCAAATTGGCTTCAAATACGCTTATCTATCCACGTACTTTTATCGTACACATCAGAAATACAAGAATAAAATTTGTCTGTCTTTTTGTTATGATAATATTGTGCGTGATAAACACCATAATCCCCCTCAGAACTGTGGAACATTTCAAAGTCATCGCAACAAAACCAATTTCTTGGCGGTAATACATTCAACGCCATATAAAATTTATAGCGTGGAATTTCAATTACAGGCTGAGATAAAAAATACTCTCGCACCTTTGCATCGTATTCGTCGTGAGAATACACGGAAAAACCTGCCTCCAAATATTTGGCAGCTGGCACAGATTGCTTCTTCAAAAAAGTAGCATTGTCAGAATCAGCTTTTGCTTTTTCTAAATACGAAGCCACTTCTTGTTTTAACTCGTCTTCCCATTTCTCAATACAGAGAGATGTTGCAAACTCGTCGCAAAGTCTATACACAAACAAATTGTGATTAGAAACAACTAATTTTGTCATAATCTTAAAATTTTGGTTGATAATGTAGCTATGCACGACACAAATCGTACATAGCCGTTTTTAGCAATAGTAAAATAAAGCTGCCGAACGCCCAATGATAGCGTATAGCTTGTTTGATTTTTCACCACGCAACAAGGCTCCGTTCAAGCCATAAATTCCGCTCGAATAACTGATTTGTTTTACACTCTCGGTTATCTGCTTGCATTCTGTAATCTCCTCGGCTGCGCCAATCTTTACCAAACGACGCAGCTCTTTCACTGTCACTTTTTCCATAATTCTTGTTTTAATTGGTTATTATCGTACTCCCACATGAAATTAACCACGTGGGAGATTTTCGGCTCAATCATTCAACATATCACGCATTTGGATAAGTCTAAATGCGCATACATCAAACCAATTCTCAACAAATTTATCTTCAGCTTTAGAAGTCTTGCAAAATCCCCAGCTTTTACCAATTTGTATAATATCATAATCGGCAAAAGCCACATTTACACAAGACGGCAACCCACGCAAATATTGCGCAAGTCGTTCGCACTCGTTTGGATAAATACGCTTGTTATACAGATTTCCGTACTCGTCTTCAAATGTTTTGAAAACAAAGTTTATCTTTTCCTTATCTGTTGCATTTTCTCCGATTTGCTCGGTGTCGATACAATCAAACAAATACTCAAACTGAACTCCGTAACGTTTGTTTAATCTTAAATCTTTCATACTTCTTGTGTTATTGGTTAAAAAGATAAAGCAGCACGGAATTATCGTACTGCTTTATGTTTAGGCAATGTGAACAACGCACACATTATCACGAACGGAGATAATTTCAACATGGAAATAAATTCTCTGTAACTCTGCAATCTTTGCATCCAATACACGGAGGCAAGGAAATTTAATCGTTTTGCTCATAATCTATAAAATTTAATTGGTTTATCGTACCGCCTGACATCATCACGACATCAGACGGCTTTTATGGCAAATTCAAATGAGATTAGAGATTATTCTCCAATCTTAAAATTTCACGATAATACGAACGTAAAAATACACGTCCGTTTCTCGTTTTACTCCAACGATACACACCAACGGAGTAAATCAATACAAGCAGCACAATAATTATCGTACTGCAAATAATTCCTATAATTGCAGGTGCAAATAATACAAACGCTTTCAAATGTAATTTCATTCGATTCATAATCTTTATTTTTGGTTAAATGAAGGTAGCGCAAAAATAAATTCACGCTACCTAATTTGTTAGCCGCGGTTTTATTTTCTTTTTCTGTTATCTTATTGTTTTGTTTTCTCTCATCAAGAAAATAAATACCGCATTATTTAACGCATAATTACGGCGGTCTTTTCAGGGTGTCCACATAACCACAACGGCAAATTTATTTTGCTAAAAAAAACAACTCTATTTTTTGCGGTTTCGTTGTTCGTGTTTTAGGTAACCAGCCAAAGCACACGGCAAAAAAGCTTATTTAAGAATATGATTGTTTCATGCGTTATTTTATTTATTTGCCCCGTTTGATTTAGATAAAAAATACATTCCATAAAATCAAAATAGACCAAACGGATAAATAAAATAACTATTTCAATGAACTAACATATTAACCGTATCCACGGATTTATAAATATGTCCGTATTATTTACACTAAAATAATACACGTAAATATGTGCGCTTTGTGGTATTCGCAACCACATCAAAAAAAATGATAGGCTAAAATTATAAAGCGCAAAAACACCCACGTAATTCAATACGTGGGTGTAATTGAATTGCAACAAAAACACATTTGCTTTTTTAAGGCTTATTCATCAAGCCCTAAATTTTTAAGATATTCGTTATAAAGATTGTGTAACGTGTCCTTTTCCTGCTTTGCAGTCATTTCCATATTAGCACAATTTTTTAACGCTGCTTTCATGTCATCGATACGCTTTTGCGTGTCGCTTAATTCTGCGAATTGCTCAAACGTCAAACGTTTAGCTAATTTTTTAGCTAATATCCGTTTAGCGTCCTCAACCTTTAGAACGCTTTTAATAACGTTTAACACGTTCGTTTCGTTAACGGCTCCTACTGGTGAAAGATAGAAGGACTTTCTACCTACCTTTATAACAGGCGTATCGGTTTCGTTTACCTTTGTTTCGCTTAATGAATAAGCAAAATTATGAGTAACACGCTTTATTTCACGCAAACCCCCAAAGGATTGGATTTGCTTGCGTATTTCACGCATTAATAAGTTTGCTTGCTCGTCTGTTACTACTTGCACGGCTTTTACCTGCTTAACGTCGTTTACTGAATTTGATTTTTTTGAATTTGCCATAATTGTAAATTTTTAGTTTGTTAATAATTAATTAAAATTGTGGTGCTGCTTACATCGAAGTGTAAACGCAAACAAATATCATTAAATATTTAGTTTCGTTTGCAGCACCTGGCAAATATGTTTTTTGTTGCAATAAGTCAAAGAATGAAAAGGGGACTTTTTCTAACATCCGTTATACTTATCTTTCCTTTATCTACTACAAAGGTAGCACATTTTTTATATACTTGCAAGTATAACAAACAATTTAACTATGTTATAAGTGGCTGTTTATCAGTGATTTATAAAGTTTTTACTTGCATAAATAGCGAATAAATGAATAAATTAACAATAGTTTACAATAAAACAACCCCCTTATAGTAAACAAACGTTAATTATTTAACACTTAAACGCATAAATATAAATAGAAATGAATACAAATAAAGTTATAAATATACAAACGTAATGTATTTATATACAAGTAGTTAGACTTGTAGGGTTACTTTATTTATAATTGTTTCACGCGTGGAACATTTTTTAAGTGTTCTCTTTACTCTTTATATTGTTTGTTATATGTAGTAACAAACACCCCACCCCCTTTTGTAACGCTTGTAAACAAGGCGTAGTAACCCTTTCTAAAAATTTTTTCTTTTATTTTTTCTTTTCTCAATTTTGTTTCCCAAAATGTTAAAAGATTTAATACGTAAATTTCAGTACTCTCAACTATGTATATTTATTCATCATATTGTGTATGTTAAAGTGTACTAATTTTCACTGATTATAAGGTATATAGTGTAGCTTATGTATATTTTTTATGTATATTTGCAATATTGTTTATATCTTGTGTACTTTGAAGTTTGATGGGGTTGGAGGAGATTCGACAAAAACTGCTCAATCCTACATTATCCACTTATTATAAGCGGATTTTCATACACTAAATTATACACATAAACTACACTATTATTGCATTTATGCACGATAAAGGTACATTTTACATATATCGATTATGACAGACGGAGAGAAACTGGATTATATTTATGGTTATCTGATTGAGCAGTCAAGGGATTTGAAGTATGCTTTTGGTTCCTTGAGTGGTAGTTGGGGTGACATATCTTTGTATAACGAAAAGAAGTGTCGTTTTGAGATGTCCCTTGACTTGTTTGTTCGTGATTGTCCTTTGAAGTGGTTTAACGGTTCGTTTTATTTTTTCAATGGTAAGGTTTACGATGTTGTATCAGAGACTGTTGTTGAAACTGCGTATGAGACGTTGCTTCGTGACCTTGGCATTACTGCAATGATGCACAAGCCTCTTGTTCGTCGTGAATCATTTCTTAACAAGATTAAGATTCGCAATCAGCTTCATCCTCGTTTGGATATGATTGGTTTTGAGAATGGTGTATTGGATTTATCTGATCCATGTAAACCGAACTTTGTTAACTTTTCTCCTGACATTGAGATTACGTATTATCGTCCGTATCGTTATGAGGATGATGCTCGTTGTGATCGTTGGCAGATGTTTCTTCGTGAGGTTCTTCCTGATAAAACATCACGAACGGTGTTGCAGATGTTTCTTGGCCTTGGTCTTACACAGCGTAATGTTGCATTTTCTGATGAGTGGCGTAATGGTTCAGGTAAGGTTGAGTTATGCTTATTCCTTATTGGTGGTGGTGCGAATGGGAAGAGTGTTGTATTTGAAGTTATGCGTGCATTGTTTGGTGATTCAAAGATTAGCAAGATTGACTATTCGACGTTAACCTCTGAGGGTGATTCTGGTCTTCGTGGTCGTCTTCCTATTCGTGGAATGATATTCAACTGGTCGTCCGACAGTAATCCTCGTGGATTTTCACGTAAATCGAATGAGGATAATATATTTAAGCAGCTTGTTTCAGGTGAGCCTGTTCAGGTTCGTGGTATCGGTCGCAATGTTGAGGAGTGCCGTGAGATACCATATCTTATATTCAACATGAACTCCCTTCCTGAGATAAATGATTCAAGTGATGGTATGATTCGTCGTTTACAGATTATCCCATTTGATGTTACAATACCTCGTTCAAAGCGCGATCCGAATCTTGCAAACAACATCATTCGCAACGAGCTTCCCGGTGTATTTAATTGGGTAATGCGTGGAACGCGTGAGTTGTTCCGTCGTAAATTCCGTTTCCCTGATGCCGAGGGAAGTCAAATGGCAATGTTGCGTACCCTTATTACCCGTCAACCGACAATTGCATGGGTGAAAACGTATAAAATCCGCAATAGCAAGGATGCGCCGAATGAAAATGCTGCATATATTGCAGGTATTGATCTTTATGAAGTGTTTGTTCGCTTCTGTGAGGATAATGATGTTGAAGAGTCGCTTATTCCATCAAATCGAAAATTTGCCAATTCCCTTCTTAAAATGAATTTCTTTAAGAAGCGTGCAGGAAGGGGTATCTATTACGAGTTGTATGGAGTAACACTCGAGCGTTTGAAACAACCTGTTTTCATTACCGACTTCCGTGATATTGACGGCAATGAAGTTGATGAGGAGGAATCATTTATTAAGGAGAACGATTGATTATGGGAAAAGATTGGGTTGGAAATAAGAATAGTGTGTTTAGAACACTTGGCGCAAGTAATCATTCACTTGGTGAACGTGAGGAGAATGATTATTATGCAACTGAACCAAAAGCTACCGAATGGTTATTAAAGTTAGAAACCTTTAATGGTCCTATACTTGAGCCTTCCTGTGGCGAAGGGCATATCTCTGAAATCCTTATTAAAGGTGGTTATCATGTTGTTAGCCGTGATTTAATTGACCGTGGCTATGGAGAAGTTGCTGATTTCCTTTCTATTGATAATACCGAGTGGAATGGCGACATTATTACAAATCCTCCATATAAGTACGCACAGGAATTTGTAGAGAAAGCATTACAGATTATACCTGATGGGTGTAAGGTTGCGATGTTCCTGAAAGTTCAGTATTTAGAGGGGAAGCGTCGTCGTAAGCTGTTTGACACTATGCCTCCAAAGCGTATATGGGTTAGCAGTTCACGTTTGAAATGTGCGATTAATGGCGATTTTGACAAAATTAGCGGTAATGCGACTTCATACGCTTGGTTTGTTTGGGAGAAAGGTTTTCGTGGTGATACAATTATCAAATGGTTCAACTAAAAGATATTATTATGCTAAACGACACAGATTTTAAGATTGAGCAGATGAAGATGCTTAAAACGATTGGCGATGCTGTACGTGAGTTTGCTTTATCTACTGGCGTTGATAACGTTTCAGTTAGCTCTCAATGCTGCAACGAGCCTATTATGACGAGTGATGGCAAATTACACGAAGGCTTGAATGTTAGTTTTACATGCGAGATATACAATAACGAATTAGACGACGACTATGAATAGATTTATTGAGGTTCAGGACCGCACATACGGAAAGCAGATGATTAACCTTGACAATGTTGAGATATTGTCTGAGAAATCATACGAGGTTGTTATGACTGGTGGCAAGCGTTTCAAGATTATCAAGGATAGCTTTGATAAGCTCCTTTCCGAGTTGAAGAAGCCATATTCAGACGCTACAGCTGAGAAGATGTGTCAGTTACAGAATGACCTTACTATTTCAAAGGACGTTATCACGAATATTTATCTTCTCTTGATGGATTCGAGTATTTCCCCTTCTGTATTGGGAAAGGTAAATGATTCTGAGTTGCAGAGTATGGCAGCAAAATGCTATACAGAGATTAAGAAACTTCAAAACAGACAATAAGAATGAGTGATTTTTTGGATATGCTTCGTGACTTTACAAATTTCACTGGTAAAATTGAACGTGACATACATAATGCTGCTTCAAGAATTAAACTTCCAGATGAGATTGATTTGTATAACTTCTTTGAGCAGTGGGACGGTTGTGCTGAATGCAAGATGTTAGACCATTCAATGACAATCTACAGCATTTGCGATTATAGTCGATTCTATGATTATGCTATTAACATTCGCTATCATATCGGCAAAGCGAAATACTATGCGCTACGTTTTAACGGCAGAGGTGTGTTCCTTGTGAGCGAGAAACGGTATAATGAACTTAAAGCAAAGAAAGGGAAATAATTATGAGTGCCATAGTAAGAGTTTTTGCACGCCAAGACTTATTGCAAGATAAGTACAAACACACTGGCAGGACAACTCGCCTTTGCGATGCCTTTATACAAAAATTATTTCAGAATGTCGGAAAAGAGATTCAAATATATGACCATTATGTAACTTATTCGTCAGATAAAATGATGACCGAAAAGATTATAAACCGCTTAAAATTAGAACATTCTAATGTTAAGTGGAAAGTTCGCAAGGGCAATGGTTGTATTTTTATGAGTATAACATATTACAAGGAATAAGCTATGTACATAGTTCAGACAAATGATTTATTCAATTTTCGTGATGTATTCATGTCAAGCCACCCACAGGTAGCCTTTGATTATATGAATGGATTGGAAAAACATCATGGCAAGGTATTTAGAATTATCAAGCGGTAAATATGTTCCAAGAGTTTAAGATTGACATATACCTTCGCAAGTTGTGGGTTGCTACGAGTTGGGATGAGGTAAAAGGTAAGTTCACAACTTATGGCGAGTATGACTTTGATGAGGAGAAAAATTGCGGAGCCGTTACCTATCCGAGAATCAAGCGTAAGGCATCAGGCATGTATGGCGTGTTGATTGTGTTCAACATGAACAGTAACAAGGGCGGTTCTGAACTCGTCAGAGATGTTGCCCATGAGAGCGTACATGCGGCAAATGCCATATTCGACGAGTTAGATGTTGCGTATGATTTGGTGAACGATGAACACGCCGCCTACTTGGTCGGGTGGATTGCCAAGTGTTGTTGGAAAGTTTTACAGAAAGAGATTTATAAATAAAAACTAAAAGAGTATGGAACGAAAATTTAAGTTTGAAGTAGGTCAATACATAAAGATTGCGGAGGATGAGTTGAAAAAGAGGATTTACTTGCCTAATTATCCATCCTTGCAAGATAACCTATCAGTTCTTTAATGGAGATTTTAATGTCTACGTTATAGATATAGGTGATAATAAAGAGGAATCAGTATTAGAAGACGATTTAAGATTGTATGCTAATAATAGCAACGATTATGGCGTTATTCAGAAAATGCAAAAGGAGATTCTTGATTTGCAAAAACGTATAACGAACCTTGAATTTGAGGTTAGCAAAACAAACAGAACTTCTAATAGCAATTCATTACCTGCAAGTGAGGTTGAAAGCGGCAGTGAGAGGAGATATGAGGAGGCTGGAGAAAGTAAAGTGTGCCTTTCCAAAAGAATAATAGTAATATAAATTAAACTACAAGTAAAACCATGGCAGTAACAAAAGAAGAGTTGGCAGTATATCTGTCAGAGAAGAGTGGCGAAACAATAACACGCTCAAAGCAGTTCATTGACGATTTCATTGACGTGATGGCGGATGTGCTTTCGTGTGGCAAAGAAATCAACCTCCGTGACAGCTTTAGGCTAAAGGTTATTGAGCGCAAGCCGAAGAAGGCGTATAATTTCACGAACAAGACAACGATTGACGTTTCTGCAAAAAAGGTATTGAAATTCGTTGCAGGAAAAGATTTTGAGGAAAGGGTATTGGGGTGCAGGAAGTAAAGATTATGCTTGAAGGGGGTGTTATGCCAGAGAAAGCAACAGAAGGTGCTGCGTGCTATGACCTTTATGTTCCAGAGGATTTCAAGTTGAAGCATGGGAGACAGGTATTGCCACTCGGCTTCCGTATGCAGCAGCCGAAAAACATAGCGGCAATCATCAAGTCAAGAAGCGGCTTCTCGTCAAAAGGTATCGAGGTGATGTATGAGCAGTTGTGCGAGTTATACACAAAGCGTCTTGATGCAGACGTGTTGCTCGGCACAGTAGATAGCGATTACACTGGCATTGTAGGTGTTATCATTGATGTTCACGATGAGTTAGTGTCACACACGTTCATCGCAAAGGGAACACGCATTGCTCAAATGCAATTTGTCGAAGTGCCAGAAACAGAGTTCAAGCAAGTTGATACCCTTGATGAGACAGGGCGTGGTGATGGAGGCTTTGGTCATACGGGTGCAAAGGATATTATTAAACAGCGTGAGAAGCCAAAGAAGAAAGCTGGCAGACCACGTAAAACAAAAGAGAAGTAATTATGGCAAAGATATTCATTGGAATTGATCCGGGTGTATCAGGAGCGATAACCGCTCTTGATGAGAACGGCAAGGTTTTTGCGCTCACAAAGATGCCTCAAACGATGGGTGATCTGTTGCATTTTTTACAACAGTTCACAAATGATGACGCATTGTGTTATTTGGAAAAGGTACACGCACGTCCTGGTGATGGTGCAGCGAGTATGTTCAAGTTCGGTCAAGGCTTTGGTTGGCTTCAAATGGCATTATTGGCAGCAAAGGTGAAGACTATTGAGGTTTTACCAAACACATGGATGCGTGGTCTTGGTATAAAGTCAAAGAAAAAGGACGAAACAAAGACGGCATACAAAAATCGTCTGAAATTCGTTGCCGAACAGCTGTTCCCTGATCAGAAGGTTACTCTTTGGAATAGCGATGCACTCTTGATAGCTCATGCTCTCTATGTCGCAGACAAAAAGGGAGAAATTAATGCAAACTTGGAGGGTTAATTATGTCAACAGATAATGTAAATCACCCATCGCACTACAATCGTGGCAAGTTGGAGTGTATTGACATCATGGAGGACGTTTTTGGTATTGACGAAACAAGGGCGTTCTGCAAACTTAACGCATTCAAATACCTTGTGCGAGCAGAGCTGAAAGGTAGCGAGGTTGAGGATATTGACAAGGCGTTGTGGTACCTAAACAAGCATCAGGAGCTTGTCAATAAACAGAGTGTTGAACGAATTATCGATAATGTTTAATGCAAACTGAATATGGAAAATAAAGGTTTAGAATTGGGTAAAATTTACCATGCAGGTAATTTTATCATCAAAAAGTTTACACGTACACTGACAAAAAAGCAGATGCTTCAACTACGTGATGCAATGAATATTCCACGTGATATTCAGAAACGTTTGGGGCGAAACGGCATGCAGTTTATCAAGGCATCAACCATTAGTGGCTCATGGAGTGTTGAATGGGTTTTTGGCATGTCGCTCTTTCAAGCAATTGACGAGATGCCAGTAAACGAAAACGGGGAGTTCTACGGAACATCACTCGACAACCTTACAATGATACTCACGTGCATGTTTGCCGATACATCTGTCGTTGGTGATATGGAGTATATGGCAAAGAAGCAGGAGCTTATGCACGAATACTTCAAACGGGCTGCAAAGAAGGGCAAAATGACAGAGGAGGAAATAAAGGAGAGTGAAGAGGCTGCCGATGAAGTTCTACGAAATGAGCAGCACAAGGAAACACTATTAAAAATGGGAAAGGAGGTAGAAAATGGAGATGACGAGTAAAATTATTGAGCAGTTGCAGGATTTTGCAAAGTTACAGGATGTTCTTCTTTTAATCCAACATAAGATGGAGGGACATAAGATTGATTTCCCATTACCGACATTCAATGACAATTGGATTGAGCAAATGGTTTCATCTATACTTGAAGGTGAAGAGGAGTAAAATAAGAGGGGTGTCCAATATAGGCATCCCTTTGTTTTATGCTTATGTTACAAATGTCTGCCCTTTGTCGGAAACCGCGTTAGTACATTGATTATATACACAAAGCCACAAAAGTATATTTTTTATATAGTTTTAACGTTTATAATTTATATACATAGAGTAAAAGTAGTATCTTTGTAGCAGTAAAAAGCTGTACTCTACCTACTCACTAAGAGTGATAATAAAGAAAACTCATAAAAATCATAAATATATGAGGTTGTTAAACAAAGAGTAGGTTGTTTAATGACCTCATTCTTTTTGATGGCGTATGAAGTATATAAGACGGTCATTGATAATCGAATGCTTCTGCAACAAAGAGTTGCTGAAAGCACTTGCAATGGCGTATCTTATCAAGCATCATACAAAGTCATCAAACATTCGTCATTACTCAGTTAATCTTATTCATTCCATTACGGGTATTCATGCAACGACAATTAAGAAACGCTTGCAGACACTCAACGAATATGGGCTTCTTCTCATCGAGAAGGATAATCTCATTATACGTTCAACCGTCAGCAAGCACACAAAGCGAAACATGGATATTGGTCAGATGGATTTCACCAATGTAAAGACCGTCGAGAGGTCATTGCAGGCGTTGCAGGTCGTTTTTCTGCAACAACGTAAGGATTTCTGCAAGCATACTATTCACAACGCTCACAGCTGCTTTAATCCAAAGAAGATTAAGGCAGCTCGAAAAGCATGTCGGAAGTATGGTTTTGGAAATAAATACGTTGAACATGGATTATCGTATGCAACAATTGCACGAAAGCTCGGACTGTCTGTAACAACAGCATTTAATGTTGTAAAATATGGAGTACTGAAAAAGTACTTCAAGAAGTTTACTCATTTCGTTTGGACTATTCTTAAAGGAGTGTGTGGAATGGATATTGAAGGATATACATTCACAACAAAAAACTATGGATTTCAAGTTCAAGCAAACACTTACACTGTTGGTTGTAAATGGAGATAATACAACATGGTATATATAGATTATAAAAAGTGAAGACTAAAAAATAAATTAAATATGAGCCAAAACAAAGTAAAAGTATTTGAGAGTGATCAGTTCGGTCAAATTAGAACTTCAGGAACAGCAGAGCAGCCATTATTCTGTTTGGTAGATGTATGCAACGCACTTGACATAAAAAATGCAAGTGATTGTAAATCAAGATTGAACCCAAAGGGGGTCGTTTTAACCGATACCCTTACAAATGGAGGTATCCAATCAATGGTCTTTATTGACGAACCAAATATGTATAAATGTGTATTTCAGTCAAGAAAAGCAGATGCGGAGAAATTTCAAGATTGGGTCACATCAGAAGTTCTACCATCGATCCGTAAGACCGGAGGTTATATCGCTACGTCTGATGATATGACCGATGAAGAGATTATGGCAAAGGCACTGATCGTCGCTCAAACAACTATTGAGAAGCGAAATGAAAGAATTAAGCAACTTGAAAACAAAATCAGGTTGGATTCATCCAAGGTGGGTTATTTTGACGCTCTCATTGATAAAGGTCTTAATGTTTGTTTTCGTGATGCAGCAAAAGAGATTGGAGTAAAGCAGAAGGAGTTCATTGCCTATTTGATTGAAAACAAGTATGTGTATCGCAACAAGGCAGGCAAGCTACGTCCTCACGCTGACTACGACAATGATTTATTCGTAGTCAAGGACACGAAAAGCGACAGTAACGGCTGGACGGGCGTGCAGACCCTTGTAACGCCAAAGGGTAAGGAAACTTTCAGACTGTTGCTTAAATGATTAAAATACAAAATATGAAAACAAATCAGATTATGACACGTCCGATGGGACAGTTTACAGTTGAGCAAAGGACGAAAGATGGTTTCTTTGATGGTGCTAATTTGCTTCGCCAATGGAATGGCGTTGATGGTAATCCACGTAGAAGAATGTCAGAGTTCCTTGAAAGTCCAAAGGTTAAAGAGTTTTTGAATGCTCTTGCCGAGGATGAAAGCCATAGACGAAAAACCGACATTGCTGAAAATCAGTTACTTACTAAGGTGTCTGGTAAGTTGACAAAATATGGCAAAACACAAGATAAAGTATGGATGAATCCTATTTTATTCTTAAAGTTTGCTATGTGGATAAATCCTCGATTTGAAGTGCAAGTTATCCGTTTTGTTTATGATAATATGATTGAGTATCGTAACGAAGCTGGCGATGCTTATAAAGAATTATGCGCTGCTTTATCTAAAATAGTTGGTAAGGGTTTTCTTCGTGTTGCCATTTCAAATATAGCTAAAGCTATTAATTGGGTAGTATTTAATAATCATGAGGCAATGATTAGAAACAAAGAAGGTGTTGAAGATAAAATGAAAGAGTTATTCAGCGCAGAAAAGACAGTTGCAATGCTTATCAACGATGGTTTTCTATCTTCTTATGAGGGAGTGGCAAAGTATCTTCGCAAGAAGTGGAGTGAAAAATGGACACCAAAAGTACTCACGAGTAAATAAGCTATATGAGACGTATATACTTTGAGAATTGGCTTTTGACGAAACTCGGTTTTAAGCTCGTTGATTCAGAGATGGGTATGAGAACCTATGCCAAGTATGATGGTGAGCTGTGTGGGCACCAGATTGAACTCATGGAGGTAGCCACGTCCATGCACTATATTCAAATATCATACAAGATTTGTAATAAGCATTGGGTATTCTGGAAGACCACGTGGACCAAGGGATGGCTTGCAAAGGCCGAGGACGTTGATAGCATTTTCAAAAAGTTCTTTGAGGAAAATAAAAAAGAGATTAACAAATACATAAAAAAGTCGGGATTATGAAAAATGAAACAAAGTTAAAGAAGGTGATAGCGTTCTTAGAAGAAAACAACATCAAGTATAGGCAGCACAAGAGTGTATGGTTTGGTCATAGTGACCTGTTCCTTCCTGACACAAGAGTTGCAATTAAGATTGACGGAGAAGATAGTGTTCGTTTCTATGATACGCACAAGAAAAGTTGTTTCCCTGTATTCATACGTGAAGAGGATACTCCTAAATTTGTGATAGAGAAGGTTCAGAACACCATCATTAAGTCTATGACAAAGCAGCAGCAATACTTAATGTATAAAGAGCGAAAGGAAGAGAACAGACGCCTCAATGCCGAGCAGATGAAGATATGTGCTGCACGCAAGGCTGCAAAAGCGGCAAGGTTGGCGAAGAAAGAGGCAGCTAAAGCAGCAGGGCTGATGAAGAGAGAGGTAGGCAGGAAAAGAAAAAGATTTACAGTGAAAGAAAGATAACACATGGCGACAAGTGAGAAAGAACGGAGCGTGCTTTTTGCAAGCAAAAGAGTACAGGCTCAACTAAATGCGACAACGCACGTGACAGATATTCTCTGGAAGACAGCAGAGAACATTGTCAAGGCCGCAAGGAAATACAGACCATACTATCAAAGCAAGACAATATCTGATGTTGATCGATATGAAAAAGAGGCTGTACAAATCGCTATCAAAGCAGAAAAAGCCATTGAAAAGTACGTAGAGGCTTACTCTATGGCAAGTGGTAAGATATTGGGGCTTGATGCAAAAGACCTTGTGAATAACTACTTGAAAAAGGAAGTGTTTGGAAAGACATATATACAACGCAATCGTTCGTATCTATATGATTTCGCTAATGATGTTGTTAGTTTGGTAAAGGCTGGAGTATCATTACGTTATGATGAAAACAAAATCATTGGTGCTGTCAGAAAATCCTACAAAGACCCATATAACAACTCTGTTATGACAAAGGCTTCGCGTGAAGGTAAATATGCTATGACTATCCCACACAGAGGACAGGGAGTGTATGCTGCTTCCTATGAGAATATCATACGAAACGTGCAGAATACAATAAACCTATCGTGGGGACAGGTGGAAATAGAGTATGGCAGGTCAATAAATGCGGTAGGGTATAGGACGTATAGAAACTCGTCATACCCATGTGATATTTGTGATGAGATTGCGAGCCGTCCACATCGTATGAGTGAAGGTATGCTAATACCAGCGCACCATCGGTGCGTCTGTGGGGTTGAGTTTTTGTTCAACGAGAAAGCTCTTTCAAATGACGATACATAGAATATGTAGTGCTATTTGTATAGTTTTATTTGTTAGTTAAAAATGTAACTGAAACAAAGAATGAAACAAAAAGGAAACAAAGATTAGGCGATATAACTATCTGTATATATGTATTTTACAATGGTGTGTTTTGTTACTTTGAAACAAAAACGAAACAAAGAATGAAACAAAGAATATCGCGTTTTTTGTAAATATATCTACTCATAAAAGGGAAAATACCCAGTAAAGAATTATATCTTACTGGGCATTTTTTATTTATTTTTTATAGATGTTTTTACCATTCTGAAATATCAAGCATTCCTTACACGATGTAGGATAATTGACGGGTATGAAGTAATGGATTGTGCTATCCTCCTCCTTTATTTCGTCCTGCTTGATACGTGCATAATCAGCAATCTTGGCTGTAATATCAATCCATTCCTTTGATGAAGCCTTCGTGAGTGCTCTTGCTTTCAGGAGGTCGGACAAAATCTTTTCCTTCGATGTTGCCTTTGCAAGGTCATCGGCAGACATATCGTCTCCTTCGCCTCCTCCGTTCACTTTCTTTATATCAGCAATGAATCTTTGCACTCCGTCAAGTCCTTCGAGCTTCTGTTGCTCCGCTTTAAGGCGGTTTTTATCCCACGTCTGTCCCGTGTTTTGAAAAGCCATGTTCCATGCGTCATTGATACCAATACCTGCTGCACGCATTGCAGCGTAGCAAAGGTATTCTGCTCTTGCCAAGCCGTAATCCTTTGCCTTACGCTGAAACGTTTGTGTGAAAATTATTTCGCTCATGTGTTACTTCTTTTTATTGTAACTATCCCAATTAGATTCGCCTAAGAAATTACCATTCTTATCCCACTCTTTCCCAGACCTGTTTGGTCTTCCCTTTTTACCGCCCTTTGGTTGGTTAATATCGCTACCACCTTTATTGTGGTTGATACGTGCAGCCGCTTCTTCCTGTTCAATAGCGTTCTCGGTTTGATGGTCCTGCACTTCAAGTTGGGTGAGCAAGTCCATTTGTTGCTTTTCTTTTTCCTCTGCGATGATGCGTGCATACTCATCATTCTTAGGGAAGTCAGGGCAGCGTTCAGATGCGGTCTGCCGTGAAATAAATTTGTTCTGAACAGCAGTAGCCAAATTGGTAATGATTTCAGTTGAATTACTGTGTATGTATGGAGAAATCCACGCATTGATTGGTAGGTCCATATATGTAGCAGTTTGATTCTCCTCAAAACCAACGCCAAACTTTACCATCTCAACAAGTTTGTCAACAAATGGCTGAAGCATTTGAGCGTCATTCATTGCAGCTTCAAGAGCAGGAGAGTATAACAACTTTAGTGCAACACCCGGCAAATCTCCTGATTTTAGCTCTGGCGGTTTAACGGTGAAACTCAATTCGTAGATAAGTTCGTATGACTTGTCGAGCTGTGTTGCAAACGCATTTGAAGCGTCCGTGCCGTTAAGGAAGCCAGCATCGTCGTCCTTGTCTGCCATTTGTATAAGTTTTGCAGCACCATCTGTATCACCCACGACTTTAATATCATCTCCAGAGCCTTTCACATACATGATAGGGAAGGCAAACGCTTTGTTATTCTCGCAAAGATAAGAGAATGCCTCCTCGTAATCTTCGATGTTTTTTTGGACAGAGTGCCAGCACGGTCCATCGTTGTTACGGAAGTATGCTACTGGTAAGAATGAGAAACCATGCTTCTTTGTAGAAATAAGTTCAAAGCCATCAAGATTGAATATCTTTTTAAGTAATGCAGAAAATCCTTTTTCGTTAACGCTACGTTTGTAGCGATATATATTCTCGTTATCCCAGACTTCAACATACTCTGTTTTCTCAATACCATCTTCATCGTAGTCATAGTATCTGCGTGCAAAGAGTTCTAATTCGCCAGTGATGGAATCTACGTGAGGGTATAACGTGTCCCCATTTAGATATGACAGTGTTTTCGCACCAAACTTATTTTTGTTGAAGTAGCCAACAATTGCGGTATCGCCAGTAATCATCAGTGAACGTACAGCCTCGAAGGTTCTAACTTCCATACCAGAGAGAATCCAGCATTTCCTAAATTTAATCAAGTTACGCTGATATTCTTCCTCTTTTGTATCATCCACGGCACCATCCGCAATCTCAAATTGCATATCATTACCTGTAAGGTGTAATATGTGCTTTGTTGCAATGACCTGCTGAAAGGCAAAAGAAACTCTCATGATTGGTTGCTTGTACCATTTATCTGTGTCTGGGTCGTGTTTGTAAATGTCAGGGTACTTGACTTCGTCAAAGATAGAGTGTGACGATGGGTAATACTCTCTAAGGAAATCAGCCTGAGTTAATGGGATGCGATAGAGATGGTCCTCTTGTATGCCAATATAATTGGAGTCATCTCTGGTTTCTCCAACACCATGTTTCAGATACCCACGTGGGACAACCCTCCACCATGGGTCTTTACTTAACACCTCTCTGTAATTAATCGTTAAATCATCCATAATCCTTTTATCTTTTTATGTTTCTTCTTTGCTAATCTGAATATTTCGATATAGAACCAGCTCTCCCAGAAGTCAGGAGAATGCCCTACGTATTTTTTTGCAAGTTTTTTGGGGAGCAACTTGAACCCTCTGTCGGAGCCAGTCTCGTCGCGTCTAAGCGACTTTCTCTCTTTCATTAGTATTTGTCTAAGTGGGACATTTTTGAAGCCATTACCGCTAAACTTTCTATCAAGCAAAGCAGGTTCAATAGATATGCCCCTTTCTTTTATCTCTGTGTAAAACATAAAGGCACACTGCGATTTTAAGTCCTTGTATAAATACTTAATCCCTTCTTCTTCTTTCCTATTAAGGGCAATTGGCGCAGCTTGGTTGTTAAATGGTACAGCGTTAGGGAAAAAGCCCTTGAAGTATTGTCCAATACCTTGCATATCGTAGGTGAAATTACTTTCCTCAACTCCCCACTCACGTAATTTCGACTGTACAACTGACACTATTGTTTTTGAATCAAGACGCATAACAATCAAGTCCTTTGTATGCCTTCCAACCCAGTGCCACATCACAAAGTTATCTCCACCAGTAAATGCAATGTCGGCTGAGGCTCTATGTACTTCATCATCAAGCTGCATAGAGTTATTGAAAATACCCTCCAAATCCTCAATCTTTACCATGTCATCTCCAGCTGCCTTATAATTCCAGTTTGCTTTTAGGTCACGCATACGTTGTTCCTCTCCCTGCTGAGCTAAATTAGCAAGATAGGAAGGGTCTGTGGAGAGCAATTTTACATTTTCTGACAAATCAGCCCTTATGAAAGTAACTGATTTAATGAAGTCTAATTTAGATAAGCCAGCATTTTTATAATCATCATTAAAAAGCCCATCTATAACATCTGAACACTGTTCATAAACTTCCTCTTTTGTGTTTCCCCAATAGATGTCGTTAGGATTGTCTCCATCCATATAGCAATATCGTATCTGGCAGTCCCTTTCTGGATATATATAACCATCTTCGTCAACCCACCAGTCAATAAACTTTCTTACCCAACTTTCTGGGTCAGGGTTGCAAGTTATCCAAAATCTGTTTCTAATATGTGAACCATTACGATTGTTAGTTAAAAGATATTTGAATTTCTTGTATTCTATCTGTGTACCCTCGTCGACAGCTATATATGCATATTGTCTTCCCTGAAATCTATCCTTGAAATCTTGATAAGCACCTGCGTAGTATGAGAATTTCAACCAACCTCCATTTTGGAAATTCCAAGTCATATCATTCTGCGACTTGTTGTATGTTCCAAATTGTGAGTACACTTTATACGAATCAGAAATGAGAGAATCAAGGTCATTCTTTTCCTTACGAAGTATAAGCCCGTGAAGATCAGGATTACGTATATCTTTTAGTGTTTCCATCAGAGATGAGAACGATTTTGAACCGCCTCGACTTCCGCCTATTATCTTAATATCAGCGTCTACCGACAATATCCTCTCTTGCGCCCCTTTTTGCGCAATGATTTTCAATTTATCTGGAGATTTACGGTCAGCGTCACGCAAGAATTGCACGTATTCCTGTGTATAAACCTTATCACCATTATGTAATGTTAATCCTGAAAGTTTTTCCATTCAACCGTAAATAGTATAAATATACAATATTATTTGCAAAAATATACATTTTTATTTGGAATATTCATTTTTTATACATATTTTTGCTTTCAAATTGTATATATATTCAAATATTTCGCAGAATGGCGCAGCGGTAGCGCAGTTGTTTCATAATCAACAGGTCGAAGGTTCGAGTCCTTCTTCTGCAACGATTAATCAACAGGATAACACTAATGAATAGAGAAGAACTCAGAGAATTAGTAACAAAAGAATTGGGAAGCACCCAGTTGAAACTTAGTGAGCGAACCATCAATGAAGAACTTGATGATGTTCTGGATGATTTTGGTGACAATGAGGAGGCAAACGCCAAGTTAGTATCAAAATTAACAAATCGTCTGAAACGCATGGACGGCAATCTTCACGCCGACGTCTCGAAAGAGGTTAAGGAGTACAAGGAGAATGCTGAAAAAAAGCGTAAGGAGGATGGCAACGGTGAGAAGGGAAAAGAAAGCGGAAACGACAACGACAGTGAAGCGTTGAAGTTAGTAAAGGAACTTAAATCCGAGCTTGATGCAGAACGTAATGCTCGCAAGCAAGAACAGGCCGAGAGAGCGAAGAACGCTACAAGAGAGTCTGTCAGAAACGGTCTGAAGGAGAAGTTTGAGAAAGCAGGGTTAAAATTTAACAGTTTTTTTGCTAAATCAGCTTTGGGAAAGCTTGACATTCCAGATGAGGACGTAGACATCACTTCTCTTATCGAGAAAGCTGAGAAACTCTACAATGCCGACATTAAGGAGGCAGGAGTAGAAGTCGGTAAACCTCACGCAGGTGGAAACGTTGGCGGAAAGGAAGAGAAAGAAGATTGGAGCGATGTTTCTGGAATTGTTGGCAGATACCGCCCAAAGACCGAGTAAAAGTATTCAGTTTAACAATTAAAATTAATCAAAATGACAGAATTTGATTTTTATCAGCAAAGGATTCTTGGCGGAGGAGTGTTCACTGGTAGCGTTCTGATTCAGGCTAAAGGTGAGATTGGCGGCAGTCGTAACGTGTTCGTTAAGTTGCAGTCAAGTGCCAAAAACGGTCTTGTTTATCCAACAATCGGTGGTGTGCTGACAAATCCTTTCAAGGGTCGTGCGAAGATTTTTGCAGGCGACCTTTTGGAGTACAATCCAGGCATTGAAGTTGAAGGTGGTGCAACTATTAAGGTATTAAAGACTTATGAGGTTGCAAAGGCTGCATCAACAACAGAGGTACTCATTAAGCGTGATGGTTTCCGTCACATTCCTTTCGTAGGTGATATTCTTATGGTTGCTCCAAGCACTGTTAGTGGCACCGGTACAGGCGTTACTGTAACTGCTGTTGAAAGCACTAAGGATAGCGCAGAAGGCGATGTTTGGAAGCTTACCGTAAGCGCAGCTGTGACAGCAGCAAAGGGAGCTATCCTTGTTGAAGCTGATAAGGCTGGTGCAGGCGCAAAGGGTGTTGTTACAAATCCTAACTGTTACGCTCCTTGTGACTACGACTGCATTTATGACCCAGCGTCAGCAACTAATAAATTCGATGGTGCTCGCTACCTGTTTACACCTTGCCTTGCAAACGACAGCACTGTTCTTTATAAGACTAAGATGTCTCCTATTCCAGCAGGTGTACTTGCATTGAACCGAAGTCGAGTTCAAGGTTGGTTCTCACTCTAATGTCTAACAGTTAAATCAGTATTTAAGATATGGCAAAATATAATTTTGACGATTCACGATACGCACGGTTCTTTGCAAGTCCAGAAAACTCACGTTTCTTACAAACATTCATCGACAACAGTGAGTTGTTCTACACTAACTACGGTTGGTATAAGACGCAGGGACGTAAGGCTATGAATCAAACCCCTTCAGCTGCCGACGGCACGGCTTCGTTTAATGTCAAGGCTCGCAAATTGAAAGCTCCTCGTTTAATGGACCTTCGTTCGCCACTCGGTGACAGCAATCAGGGTGAGAACACAGGTGTTAAATCCTACACGGCTTCTATCCCTGACTTCATTGCAGAAGGTTTCGTAGAGACCGCTTCAGAACGTAACTACAAAGTGAAGATGTTCGAGCAGTTCGGCAATGATGCAGACATTATCGCAAGCTATGTAGAGAACTTACAGGATCGTTTCAACGCAGTTGATGCGACAATGAACTTCATGACCGCTCAGCTGATTTCAACAGCCAAGCTCGACTACTCAAATATTGGTATGGGTATTCAGCTACCTCTCCACGAGGCTGATGTCCCTGCCGAGAACTTCTTGAAAGCTGGCGTAAAGGCATGGTCTGACGCAGACTGTAAATTGCTCACCCAGATGCGCATATTGGAGGAAAAGGTCCGTCATCAAATGGGCGACTATTCTGGTCCAATGGTGTGGCAGATGACTCGCAACGACTTCTACAACATCTTCTTGAAGAACAAGGAAGTTCGCGAGTTCGTTTCAAACTATCGCAAGCTGAACTACCTTGCCTCTACACAGGAAATTCCTGTTGTTGCTTCTGAATGGAACAAGGCTGTTGTTGACTTGGAGGGTGTTTCTCCTATCGAGATTGTTGTTGAGCAAGAACACAACAAAACCCATACCAAGGAGGAGGTTGTAAAGGGTTGGAAGGATGGTACCGCCGTTCTTCGTCCAGCAGGCGATGCAGTTGAGTTTGAGTACAAGGAAATCCTTGATGAGCAAATGGTTAAGAAGTATGGCGCAAGTGCTATCACTACTGTTTTTGCTCATGGTAACGATGGTCTTTCTCTTGTTGCAAACACTACTGTGGATAACGGACGTTTCAAGGAGTGGCACACTGACGTTATGTTGGCTGCCTGCCCTGCTCTCGTCAACTTCCCTAACCACTATATTATCGACATTAATACAGCAGACTAATGTCGTAACAATTAAATTGTAATTGTATGGATTCAGTATCAGAAGTAGGAAAGACCTACACGATTGAGGATTATATCCTTGCAAAGGTTAAGTTTGAAGTGCCTGTCGATGCACTATATCCAATTTTCATTGATAGAGGGTTTGAGAAATCAACTCCAATCATTGATTGTGACATGGACAAAGTTCGACTTGCATACGCTGACTTTTTGAAATGGATGGTTCTTGGTCCAAGTAAGGTTAATAACACTTCTGATACTGATAATGGATGGACTCACTCGTCTGGCGGTTATCAACTCACTCAAGATGACATTAAGGAGCTGAAAAGCGAAGCTAATGCCATTTATAAGAAGCTGGAGCCAGAGTCTGTTTTTGGGAAGAAGTCAACATTCAGGATTAATAGTGGTGGTATTATGCGAGCAAATATAGATGTTTCTGGCAATCCACTTCCACATATAATTCGTTTCTGATTATGAGAAAAGAAGTGGTAAATAATCCTCGTTATCCTCACGTCATTAAGATTGTGCGTCTGAAAGACATTCAAGTATCTGTCGTGAACGAAAGTGAGCTTGACAGCGAAGACCCATTCGCAACGAACACCACTTCTACTCCTCATACAAAGACAGAGAAGAAGGAAGTTGTGCTTTACGACGGCAAGGGTCGGTCCTTTACCGACACAACTACCAATGGCATGGGTAAAGTTGACGTTAATAAGAGGAAGGTTTCTATACCTGTCAGATATGACAAATGGGAAGCTAATAGACAGCCCCTTGATGGCGACACAATTCATGTTATAATTGGTTGTAATACCGAAGAGGGGCGTGTAAGGGATAGTGAACCTGATAACGATAGGACCATTGTTTATTGGGAATTAGTAAGAGTTTGATGTATGGCAGTAAGCGATAATCACATAGCGGAAGCATTTAAGCAGCGTATCGTAAAGAAAATTAATAACGAAGTTTACGAAAAGATGCTGGCGAAGATGGAGCGAGCAGCAGCTAAGATTGCATCGAATGTAGGTAAATATGTCAAGTTCTATGATATTACAGGAAACTTGTTTAACTCCATAGCAGTAGGTGTATATTACAAATCAAATCTCGTAAGCATAGTGCATGCTGATGGAGGCAAAGCACCTACAAGAGATACGCTTGCTAAAGGAGAAAAGTATAATCTCCCATACTATTATGGTGGAGCACCGTCTCGTTATGCGGAAACAGTAAAGAACAGTTCTTATGTAGGCCGTGTTGGTTTTGGAGGGCAAACCCCACAATCGACGGATAATCTTCTAAGATTTAGACTTAAGCCTGCTGAGAACAATTCTTGGACTATCATTGTTGCAACAGGTCTTGAATACGCTTCGTATGTAGAGGAACTAAACGGTCACAGTGTGCTTACTGGTATTCGTGACTATGTTGAACGGTATTATAGAACTATGTGATATGGTAAGTTTGAAGACATTATACTACGGAATAGCAAAATCAGTAAATGGTATCTGCGACAAGGGGTATTATCAAGACAGACCATCTTCGGTCACTGATAGACCTGATAGTTATATCGTCATTAATCTTCCTTCTGCTGTTTATAACAACGAGTTAGGGGAACGTGGTGAGTATAATGATTTTTCCACTTCTATCGTTTTGGAAATCTATGTAAGAGATATTGCGTCTGCGAGTAATCCGAATAGCATGGATATAAAGAAGATGGATGAAAAGGTGAATGCTGTTCTAAAATTATTCCCTATCAATACTAATGATTTCAAGATAAACAATCCACAGATAACCCTACAGACGAGTGATAAGTCAGGATTTCATGTAACATTCATACAAGGTCAATTAAGGACAAAGTAAATTAATTTTTAACACTTAAAAGTATAACATTATGGCATTAAAAAAGAAAACAGAATTGAAGGACATGTTTTCTGGACCTTCATCTCTTATGTACCAGAAGGCAGCTGTAGACCTTAGCAGCGCAACCGCTATCGCACTTGCTCCAGAGCTTGATATACCTGTAAAGGTTGATTCTTTGAAGATTGAGCAAGGTGACCCATCATTAACCCACTACAAAGTGATCGGTATGAATGGTGACTGGCAGTCAACTGCTGAAATCGGAGACTTCGAGATTTCTTTCACTGTTCCAACAAAGCATGCAGATGTCTTGAAATGGGCACACGGAGAGGATGCTGTTAAAGACAACGTTCAGGCAACTATCGGTAGTACAAATTATAAGGGTCAGGCACTCACTCCAACCAAGCACAAGATTACCGGTACCTTTATCATCGAGGACGACGCACAGGAGAATATCATGATTCTTTCTGGTGTCTCTCTTTGGGCTAAGCCAATGCTCGATGATGGTAAGGTTTATGCTATCGGTCTTACTGGTACGCTTGAGATTGGTGATAAGCCTTCTATCGCATGGTTGAAGAAGGCGTAAGCTGAATCTCAATAGGTATTAATTTTTAGGATAACAACAACGCAAGGGCGGCTGGCTTCACAAGAGAGCCGTCGCCCTTTACTAATTAAAAGAACATGGCAACAAAGAAGATAGAACAGCCAAGTGTAGAGCTTCAAGAAGTCCTTGATGACATTCTAAACGAAACCCCGACAGAATATACTTTCAGAGGTAAAAAGAGGATGCTTGGTTGGCTTCATAAGGGTACAACGAGAAAGTTTACTCATATTGAATTAAAAGAGAAAAACGAGTGGAAGAAACGCATCAAACAGTGTGCAGTTGTACAGCTCAACAACGTCTGGAAGATACGCTTTTTCTATTGGCTCTTGTGGCGATACTACTATTACATCATTGACCTTGACGTATGGGAGGTTTTGGGTGTTCTTAATATTGCTAAAAAAAAAATACAATCAGCAGCATTTCAACTCACTACCATATTAGCGACCGCAATGACGGATGCGATGATGACGATGACGAAAGCGGAAGCAGAGCATATCCAAGCCGAACAAGCTGGGGAGGAGCGTACAGCTTAGCTGAGAAGTTTGGATTTCTCTTTGAGCGACGTTTCGGAATCCGTGCATACGATTATTGGTGGGGCTATACGTCAGCTCAGATTGACCTTATGGCGATTGACCAGCCGACAATAGTTTATCTAAAAGATAATAAGGGTAAGCATGCAAGCAAGGCTGAGATTGACGAGCTGACAGAGGAGTGGGAGAAGAGACATAAGAAATCACGTGTTGGGCAGAAGATTTCCCTTAACGATTATTTCAGTAATGATATTAAACAATAAGATAAAGGATAATAGAGTATGGCAGACGGTAATTTAGGAGATTTAAGTTTTTCTCTTGGAGTTCGGGATAATACGTCAAAAGAACTTGACAATATAATAACCAAGTTTGTGAATATGGATATATCTGTTAACAAGGCAACAGATTCCATTCGCAAACTCTCGGCAAAACTTCGCGAAGCTAATGATTTGAATGGGGAAGGTCCTTTAAAGGAAATGCTCAAAATGGCGAATGCTGTTGATGGAGCCGCTACAAGAATAGTTCGCCTCAGAAGCGAAATAAGGAAGACATCGGACGCCATCAATCAAATAAAAGCTATTCCTAATTTTATGAAGGATGCAAACCTGATGTCGTCCTTGAATAAGCTGCAAGGGTATTTACGTACCCTTAACAGTATTGATGGAAATAAACTCCTTGATGGGAATCGTATTCAAGCTGTCTTTTCAAATGGTGCAAGGTCTATTCAGGAAGCGAATGCCTCCTTAAAGGCGTACAAGGAGACTGCTGTACAGTCAGAAAAAGCTGTCGAGGCTAATGCACGTGCAGCAAGAGATTTAGCTTCAGCCTTCCGACAAGCTAATGATGCAGCAAGTAAGACATATGGTATCATGAACGATATGAAAAGCCTTTTGTTGCAAGGTGGTATCGTTTATGGTGCGCAACAATTTGCCAACTCTATTATTCAAACTGGTGGTGAGATTGCTCAGCAACATATCGCTTTAAGAAATATCATTGGTGATGAAAGGAAAGCTGATGAGTTGTTTGCTCAGACGCAGAAGTTAGCGTTGGAGTCTCCATTCAAATTTGGAGAGTTGAATAGGGACGTTAAGCAGTTAGCGGCTTTTGGAGTAGAGGCAGACAGTCTTTATGATACTACGAAAAGGCTTGCCGACGTCGCGTCTGGTCTTGGCGTTTCATTTGAGAGATTAGGACTTGCTTATGGTCAGGTAAAGTCACGTAGCTGGCTTGATGGTAAGGAACTTAGGCAGTTTGCCTACGCTGGTTTGCCATTATTGCAGAAGATAACCGATTTATACAATGAAACTGGTAAAAATGGTAAGAATAATTATACCACGAAGGATATTCGTGATATGATTACCAAACGTGAGGTTTCGTTTGATGATGTAGATACGGTTATAAAGAAATTGACCGATGAGGGTGGTCAGTTCTATAATATGCAGTATGTATTATCAGACACCCTTCTTGGGCGTTGGAACAAGCTTATTGACGCATGGGACATCATGCTTGGTAAGTTTGCTGATGGCAAGAGTGCTGTTGGCAGTTTCTTTATGACTGCTATCAATGGAGCCGTTACCCTTGTTCAATCTATTGATAAATTCGGTCCAATTCTACTTGCTGCTTTTTCAGGATTTGCATTAAAAAAGCTTAGCACATCAATAAGCGGAGGATTTGCAGAGAATTTTTTGTCTTCTAAGCAATCATTAGCAGCTAAATATCAAGAAAAGGCTTTAACTAACGAATTAAGTGTTGAAGAGCAGCGTATTCTAAATACTAAGCGCCAAATAACATCCGAAGACTTAAAGATCCTCGCGGCTTCAAAAGCGATAACATCCACCGATTTACAGAGAGCCTACTTATCAGGAAAAATAACAACAGAGCAGTATAAGCAGATTTCTGGCATCTTGGCTCAGCAGAGACAAACGGTTACTCTTGCCGCGCGCTTTGGTATGCTTAAGGCTCAGATCAGCGGAATCTTTACCGCTGGTTTCTGGCAAAATTTTGCTACACGTGGAATGGCTGCATTTAATTTGCTGAAGGCAGGAGCAGTTTCTCTCGGCACAACACTCTGGACAGCTATCGGTGGTTTGCCTGGCCTTCTTATCACTGGTGCTACCATGCTTTTTACAAGCTTAATGCAATCTGATGAAGAACTTAAGCAAGTTTCCGATTCGATTGCACAAAGCACAAAGCAGACTTACGATGACTTGCGAAAGTACATTGAGGATAATCCTATCAATGTAAAAATGTCTGTTTCTGATATTGCCGAGCAAATCAATAAGGAGAAAGAAATCCTTAAAGATAAGGCAGGTTCTGGATATGACTCTATTATTATTGATGTAACCGCAAAATCGAAAGGAGACCCGAGTAAGCAATTAGAGTATCTTCGCCAATACACTGACCTGTACGCACGTGCCGCAGAGAAAGCACAAGCAATGAAGAGCGTTATGGCGGATGCTGAAGAAGCATCTAAAGGTTTATTCAGAGAGTCAATCCAAACAAATCTTGAGGATTTAGAGAAGAGCGCACAAGCATTAAGCCTTACAACTTCTAAAATGTCAATGGCGCAACTTGTTAAAGAAGCGCAAGACTTGAAGTCAAAGAGTGATGTTAGTGGCGATTTTAAAAAATTTGCCGACATAATATTAGAGGCCAACAAGAATGGGTTAACACTCTATCAAACGCTTTCTCAAGTAAAAGAGACGGCGATAAATATGTCGTCTATAAGTTACCGTGGAACTTTTGGGACCGATATTTCTAAATTCGTAGGTGACGCTGTGCGAGCTAATAGTGATAGTAGAAACCTTGATGCAAACATAGCTGATTTTGCAAATAGTTTGTCAGGCAAGTTTGAAAACCTCACTAAATCCCCTATAGAGCAAGCCACCTACCGTATGTTAAAAGATGCTTGGAAGAATGCTAACAATCTTGATGTTGTGCAAGGGGCATACTTTGACATGAAGCTTGACCAAGCTATGGGTCTCAAGGAGTTTCCTTCCCTTGCTGAGGATATGGCAAAAGATGCTGCAAGTCGTATTAGTGAATCAACTCGCCAAATACTCGCTTCTGGTCAACCATTGACAAAGGCTGCACAAGACGATATACGCAAGGCAACTGATAAGGCGATGGAACACTTTAGGGCGACATGGCCGGGTAATGCTGACGAGATACAGAGGAAGATTAGTAGTAGGGACTTCTCCTTTAACGTGTATATGCACGTGGTTGGTGATAAGTCTGTTACGCAAGGTGTCCTTGATGACTTCTATTTAGGAAAGCCAAAATATTCTGGCAATTCGATACTCCTACGTCGAGACTATCAAGGCTCACATCCAACCCAATTCTCCACAAATGGGAATGCTTATTACAAACAATGGTCTAATGGTGGAAGCTCTCCTGACGAAGTTGAGAAAAAGGCAAAAGAGGCTGTGGATAAGAGCCTTGAAACTTACAACTCGGCTGTAAGACAAAGAGGACAGATTGCATCTAAAGCATATTATGATGCTCTTACAGAAGTTCGTGCTGCATTTAAGGAAGTTATCGGTTATTCTTATGCTGGAGAAGCTACTGGTATAACAAAAAAGAATAACACAAAGGAGGAGAAAGTTCGTAAAGCAGCTGAAGCTGCAAAAAGAAAAGCAGAGCGTGCTGCCGAAAAAGCAAGGAGGGCTGAGGAACGTCGTCAGCGTGAAATACTCCGTAGCTGGCAAAGCCGCAAGAAATTGCTTGAGGAATATTACGAAACGTGGTATAAATGGCGTAACATTGAGGGCAAAGAGGATGCAAAGACACGTCTTCGTAACGATAAGCGTTTCGGTAGTATAAGCAAAACTTACACTGACCCAGAAAATTTAGCAGGAAATTTATCGAAACTTGTAGAAGGATATAAGAAACTTGCAAAAACTGAGGACCAGCGCAATTTTCTTGCAGAAACACGTACAGAAGCAGCAAAGAAAGAGGCAGATCTTGAGTTTATCAACGCAGAAAGGTTAGTTAAATCTCTTAATGAGCAACTTAACTTATTATCAAAGCAATATGATATTTACCAGAAGCTTTCAAAGTTTACAACGAGTGCTGCTGCTGCCGAGTATGCCTTTGGTTCCTATAATGTAAGTCGTGCAGGAAAAGGGAGCTATTATGGTTATCTACGTGATACGCTAAATAGCTTGCAAGGCAAGAAGGTTACTCCAAAAACATTTGTCGATAACAGTGTGCCAGAAAGTGATAAAGACAAAATGGAGCTTGGCAATGTTCTTGTTACAGCAAGTACAAAGCGAGTTGATTTCGGTCCTGATGGTCTGGAGGGCGTGCTTGCTATGACAGATGCGGATATTGAGGAGAAGTTCGGAAAAGAAAGCCGATTAGTAAAAACTCTTATTGATTATAAGAAAGAACGGGCGAATCTCGATTCTGAAATCGCTGAAGATTTGTCAAAAGGTTATGAGTTCGAGGATAATTACGCTGCCCAAATTGAGTTTAATAACAGAAGACTTGATGAACAAATTGAACGTCTACGAGAGCGAAACAAATTATCAAGCGATAATCCTCAGTATATAAGCAACGATACTCTTGCTGAAGCGGAATTAAATCTCCGCAAGAAGACAACTCGTGAAAACAACGACCTTTCTTTTAAGCAAATGCAGAGAGAAACTGGTTGGAGCGTTGCCCTTGGAAATCTTGGAGCGATGTCAAGTGGGGTTGTTGACCGTATTAAGAGGGAGATTGAAACAAGACTTGATGCAGGTAATCTGTCAGATGACGAGAGAAGTAAACTCAACGAAGCTCTTACAAAGCTAAATGAACAATTTGAGAAGAGTGACCCATTCTCTTCTATAGTCAAGGGCTATGATATTGTTAAGGCTATTGATTCTATTCGCAATGGAAGTAAGGATAAAAATGGGCAGTACACTATTGACGCTCAAAAGGCACGTTCGGTTGGGTTAAAGGTTAGCAAAGACAATAAGTATTCAGATGCAGACCTTGATGAGGCGCAGGCTAATGTGTTTAGAGGCTTCGATACGTCAATTAAGGCTATAGCTGATGGTTTCCAGTCCTTACAAACAGTACTGCAGCCAGTAGTTGATTTATTTGAGGCTCTCGGTAACAAAGGAATTGGAGAAGGTGCTGAAATAGCAGGTAAAGCATTTAACAGTGCTTCAAATGTTGCTGGAGGTCTTAACAACATAAGACAGTTAGCAGGCCCTGATTCTCCTATTGGTAAAGCTATCGGGGCAGCTGGTCCTTATGCCGCAGTAGCCGCTGGTGCTATAAGCATCTTTACATCCTTATGGGGTAAAAAGACATCATCGCAGAAAGCCTACGAAAGACAAGCGGAATATTTGAAGAATATTCAGAACTCTGTTAAGGAGATAAATGGTAATCTTCGTGAAAAGGTATCTTCTTCTTATGGCTCACAATCTCAGATATATGGAGATAAGATAAAAAATAATCTTCAAACAGAAGCGCAAGAATTAAGACGCACGTATTATTTTTGGACTGAGGCAAAAGAACGTCGAGGAGGGTATAGAAACAGGGTGAAGGTGTCTGACTTTGCTAATAACCTTAATAAGTGGCTTAAAGAGATAGGATGGAACCATAGAGGTAAGAATGGAGAGCACATTGAAACGGTTGGAGCACAGGAACTTCACTTGCTTGATGGTAAACTTTTGGAGAGATACAGAAACGAGCATGCTGGAACTTGGGCAACTATAGATTCTACCGCAAAAGAATATCTTAATAGGCTTATCGAAATAGAGGGTGAAGAAGGCGAGGTTAAGAAGATTACCGATGAAATCGCAAAGTCTATTACAGATATGGATTTGAGTACGCTTAAATCTGAGTGGGCGAACCTCCTTAACGACCTCGATTCTACAAATGAAGACTTTGCTGACAACTTCGAGAAGCACATGAGAAATGCTATTCTCAATGGAATGATTGCCAATCAATATAGCGACCAACTCAGAAAGCTCAACGAGGAAAATGCGAAAAGAGGCGGAAGTGAGAAAGGTAATAAGTACGTTGCAAAAGATGGTAGCATAAAGACGCACACTGGCGGTGATGATTCAAAAGACGTTGCGTCTGAATACACGGAGGAAGAATATAGACTTTCAGCTGAAGCATACAAAGAGTTATCGGAACAGGCTCGACTGACACGTGACGTGCTAAAAAAGATATATGGCTGGTCTGATAAGGATAGTAAGTCACGTGCTGGTAGCAATATCAAGGGTATCACAGAGAATACAGCTGATATAATTGCAAGCTACCTGAATGCTATTAGGGCGGATGTAGCTGTCAACAGACCAAATATCCAAAAAATTGCAGATGCAGTTGCAAGTATGCCTGAAATAAGTGGTATTGCACAATCACAGCTTAGTCAACTTACGACTCTTGTAACCCTTGCACAGTATCGCAACGGACGGCTTGATGATATGTATGATTGGATGCGGTCAGTAACCAAAGAAGGAGGTACAAAACACTTAGCTATATAGAAAAGAGCGGAGAAATCTTATTCTCCGCTCTTTCATTATGTCATTTGTCGTTTTTTAGCCTAATCCCTTCTTTTATTTTATCCTTTGATGTTATTTTAGAAAATGTATAGATGATAAACCCTCCTGCGGCTTCATGTCTCACTTTAAAAACTAATTCCCAATTTTTATCTACCATCCAGTTGATAAAGCTTGCAGCAGAGGGAAAATTTATCTCCTTCCCTTGTTCGTCTATAGGTTTTGCATCATTGTTTTTCCCAAACGAAAATCTCTCTCCTTGCATATCGCCAAAATCAAGATAAATAATATATCCTCCTGTAATTTTTGGCTCACATCTTGCTTCACAGTAATATTTCTTCTCTTGAGCCATAAGATTTGTCTGTGCGTAACATAATAACACAAATAAAAAAAGTAAATACTTTTTCATAATTTATCGTTTTTAGTTAAAATATGTCTGCAAAGGTAATAAGAATATTACATCTTTACAAACGTTTTACCATGCAATTACAAATCACAGCGTTTTTCTGCTATTTTCTGCGCATTGAAAACAGCAGAAACGGCAATAAGATTTGAAACCTTATTCTCAATTTTGCAAAAGTCTTCGGAAAACTCATCAAGGAACTTTTCGAGATTAGCTCCATTCTGTGACAAGAGTGTTACTTCATCTTCACAGTCAAGGAATATCTTATTTAGGTTAATGAGGACTTCAGATAATCTTTGTGACACGACATTCTTCTGTGTTTCCATTACGCAACATCCTCCTTTCTTTCTATTGAAGGTAACACATTGTGCTTCTTCAGTTCCTCGTAAAGGAATAAACGTCCTTTCTGTGTCCACTTTGAAAACAGTTTTGTTGTTTTGCGCCCATCTGTATGCGTAATTGGTATAGATTCGCTCTGCACATACCCTAAAGGAAGATAAGGCGCATAAAGAATCCATTGTCCTGCAATCTTGTGCTGTATGCCGAAATTGCGTAGAAGAACATTGAAAGCCTTTGCTGTCATTCCGTAATCCTGTGCGATCTGCGTAATGGTAACGGTTTCCTTTGATTGCAGAATAATATCACAATAATCGACCTTAGGCTTCATTGAAGCTACTGCATCAGATAACTGAACAACTTGTTCCTCAGCTTGTTCGATTGCTTTGCTCTTTTCTACATTTTCTGCTTCAAGTTGCAAAATCCTTGCATTGTGTTTTTCAATCGTTGCCTGCGCCACCTGCAACGCACGTGCCATAATCAGCTCTGGTGTGTCCTCCTGTGTGGTGGCAAGGTAGCCGCCATTGGTGCGGATTTCTTTAAGAATAGTCTTAACACCTTTCTTAAACTGCTTGGCGATTGGCTTGCGTGATTGCATCAAGACCTCATATAATCCGTTTTCCGTGAGAAACCAACCATCTCCTTGACGACCTAAGTTGAACTTAGACCGTTCATCATCATCTACTCTTTGCACCATATCAGAAACATTTGTCAGTTGTAGCATAGCTGCTACGTCTTGTGCAAAGAACAATGGCTCTTGTACTGAACCATACACCATAAATTGCTGTCCGCACAATTCTGTCTGTTTTAGGACTGAAATTTGATTTACCATTTGTTGAACATTTTTATTTTATAGGCAACAATAAAGCGGTCGCCATTTTGCGCTGTTCAACAAATGGTATTCACCCCGGAGAGCAAATTTTGTACGCAAAAGGCAACCGCCTATATCTTACCATTGAGCATAAAAAATGCTCAACACTGATTGAGCAATTAATCGCTTGCCCTGCGAAGTGAATATTATCACCATTTATTGAACGCTGCAAATATACCACATAAATCTTAAACGCACAAGTTTTCTGTTAAACTTTTCAAATATTTTAAGATTTGTCACTCATCAAAAAGGTATAGCTCCTGATATTTCCTTGGATATGCTTTGTCGAGATTTACGATAAAACGGTTCCATTCATAATTAGATATAACAGCAATGGCGTGTACTGCCTCTAAATGTTGTTTAAGCCTTGGTAATCCAACATCCCTACTAAGAAACTGATGATGTTTATAGTTGCGGTTCCCGTTCCCGTTCTTCGGGTTTCTTTTTTCAAGTTCGGGAAGTACGGGTGCAAGCCTATCATAGACGATTTCCTTTATCCATGTCCCAACAACTCCCGGGCGTTTTGTCGTTTTATCCCAATTCCATTTTCGCATTTTATACAAGTCTTCAAAAAATGAGTCATCAAAAGTCTTCACCCATTTTGCTGCTTCCTCAACCAAGAATGTTGCAAAAAATTTCTGCAATTCATTCTTTGCTCTTGATTTTTCTTTGTCATATCCAGTTGCTTCGTCGACCATGGCGATAATACCAACCTTTGCAAGTGAACGGACAAGTATCTCAGCCTTTCTCGCTGTGTCAGATTGATTTGGAAGCAATACCCCATCCTCCCTCGCCTTTAGGTATAGGTCACAAACTGTAGGTAAAATCAGGCAATCGAAACCCTGTTGAGAAGTACCTTTCGTGTCTAAATACTCCACTTTCTTGATCACATCCTTAACATCCTCATTTACATATGATTGCAGGTTCTTTGCATCCATAAAAGTGGGGATTCCGATCATACGGGAATTTCCTCTCGCTGGTCTATCTAATGCCTTGAATACGGCTGCCTGTTTAATTATTCGTTGCCCGTTCTCGAGCACGGCTACATCCATTTTTACATTACCAAGGCTCAATATGCCTTCATATTTTGCACTGTGCACACTTTCTTCTACCATTATGTCGGACATGTCAATACTTAGCTCATTTGCTATTTTTTTCAACGTAGCCTTAGTTGTAGTTCCATTAATGAGTTTACTCATTCCTACTTCCGTCATGCCGATTCTGTTTGCAAGCTCTTTCTGCGAAATGCCAAGCGTAGGCAGCACCTCTTTTAATTTATGCTTCATGTTTTAAAATTTTAATTCTACTGCAAATATACAACAAATAAAGTTGTATTGTGTATGATAATTATACAATATATTATTTTTTAACAATTGCAGTATATTTTTCCTATTAAAAATAATGTATATTTATTCGTTAACTATTGTATATTTATGCGTTATTTTGTATATTTGCACAATAAGTTTGCAAATATATGAGATACGATAAGGTATATATCCAGAAAACAAAAAACGGCTCGACTGTAAAAGAAACAGTTGCCGACTTTGATATTTACTGTGCAGACATCCCCTTCAAGCTGTTTGTTGAGGCAAAAGACCCCTCAAAGCGAGATTGGATGGATGAGCATGGCGATGATGAATATATACCAGACAGTGGGCTTAAATTGAAAGCCTACACTATGGATGTTAAATTTTGCTGCAAAGGGGATAAGTTTTCTTCAAACGCAAAAATACAGAAGTTTGTTGAATATCTGACAGGTATGGATGGTTCTGGTGCAGTTATGACGATGTATTGCACTTGGACTAAGATAGGTCGTCGAGAAATTCGTTTTGACAAGCTCAATGATAAGGCTGAACTTGTTAGAGATAGCGACGGCGATACTCTTGTATTCACAATTACATTTAAGGTTAACGACCCAGTAAGCAACATAACTCCTATTTCGGCAAGTGGTGTAGTTACTGAATTAAGAAAGGTATAATAATGAGCGAATGGATTATTAAACATAGCGACGGTAGTCCTCTGAAAGATGCAAACGGCAACGATGTAACCACTAAGACTCTTGAATACAGCGGTTCTTGGATGGGTGAATGCTTCGTGACTATAACTTTCAACAGTCCTGCCCCAATATCTTTCAAAATTGGTGATTATTTAACTTACAGGGGTGAGGTTTTTGAGATTAATTACGACCCAGGTAAGATAAAGCAGTCAAGGCGTAACGAACACGGAGAAGCGTTTGTTTACAACAATGTCAAATTTAACGCAAAGCAAGACGAATTGGCAAGGACAGAGTTTCTTGATATTGTGTTGCATGACAATAATATCCACTATACATCGCTAACAAAATTCTCTTTCTACGCTTCCTCTCTTGATGATTTACTTGATAGAATACAAGCAAATCTCGATGAGCAGTGGGGAAGTGGAGAATGGAAGATATATAGTCGCAATAAGCTACGTTCAGTTCAACGTGGGTGTGTAGATACTGTGTGGGATAAAACTTATGGCTCAGGCGTTGCTGACAATGTCATAAAATCAACTTCAATAACCGCTGATGGATTAAACTGTTGGAGTGCTTTGGCATTGGTTAACAGCCAATTTAATGTTAATTTTATTGTTAGAGGACGAAACATCTTTGTTGGGACAGCAGGATTGCCAACCTCAATGATTTTTGAGTATGGGAAAGGAAGAGGACTCTATCAAATAGAGCAAAATGCTGATAGCGAACAAGCTATCACAACTCGTTTGCGCGCGTATGGTTCTACTAAGAATCTACCAAACAGATATTACGCAACGCTTAATTTACAAGCATTCGCAACCGTATCATCTATAGAAACTAAGGGAGGTTCTGACGGGAATTATAATATACAAGCTCATCTTGACTTACCCTTCTCAATCGCTTATTTCTATAATCAATTACAAGAGTTAAGTGATGGTAGACCGTCGTATTTAGTAACAATGGAATGTGGTGGCTTTAAGGTAAAAGCCTCTGTTTTTAAAGCAAAGAACTCGGAAAAGACTTGTTTCTTTGCAGCTCACAATAACACGTTAAATCTTGCAAGTCATCAAAACGACCTTACCGATATTCAAAATTTCGGAAATGCAGTTGAAGTTGGTCAAAGAATCACTTTTCTCTCAGGGGTGAAAAAAGAAAACTTCCCAAGAGATAACAAAACGTACGCAACAGACAACCTGCCAAATAATATGGCAGTTGACCACCTTATGCTTCCTGGATTTCCTAATAAGTCACTAAAACAATGGTGGGACGAGCAGCCTAATAATGTAAAGAATAGGATTTATAGCGGAGAAAAATCACACTTATTTTCAGAAAACAAGTATCGTCCGTATGTAGACTCTACAAATGTATCAGAGATAGGAGTACGTCCAAACTCAGTATATTTCGATACAGAAAACTTACAGGAAGGTCTTGTGGAGATTTTTCCGACCATTGAAGAAATGGAGATTGGTGGAGTTAGGATTGACGAAGTACACTCTGCTGATAAAATAGAGGATAACGGTGTTTTCAAAGATGGAGCATCCATTCCTAATTTTCATATATATCTAAAGTCAGCTATCGATTTTGACATCAATGACCTAATTGGTAACTCAACAGAAACTCCTACAATCTCAATGAAAGACGGAATGTGTGGAGGACGTACATTTCAGATTAATTCTGCAAAAAAGTTAGGAGACGGAAGATGGGAACTTAATTGTCAAAGAGTTAAGGACGAAAGTCTTAACCTTTATTTTCCATATAATGACTACTTGATAAAAGAAGGTGACCACTTTGTTTTGTTAGGCATTCCCCTACCCGATTCTTATGTTGAGGCAGCTTCTCGAAAGCTATTAAAATACGCATTAGAATATCTTGACAAGAACGACTATACAAGATACATCTACGCACCAAAGATAGATGATGTCTTTATGGCTCGACAACACGACAAAGCCATTACCGACACAACTGGTACTATTGTGTCTCTCCATGATACAATTAAGGAGGGTGACATTATGCAATTTGATGACAACGATTTGAATATCAATGGGAAAATTGCGATAGATCAGCTTACAATTCGTGAAAATGAAGATAAAATACCTTCATATGAAATAACTCTTCGTGAAGACAAATCAGTTGGCACCATCCAAAAGATACAGGAGAAAATTAATTCTCTTTGGAGTGGTAATGGAGGCGGATCAAGCGTTGGAGGAAATAATCTTACTGTTCCACAAATACAACGACTTATAGAAAGTTATGGTGGTCAAAATTTTCTCAACAAATTAAAACCCGACACTGCCCAAGAGGTTATTACATTCTTAAAGGGTATCGAGTTCGGCGATGATTTCGTAAAGGACGGCTCAGGTGCTGGCATTTATAAGGATGACAATGGGCAGTGGCATATCGACACGGATTATCTCCATGCACGAAAGAAGCTGACAGCAGAAGAGGTGGAGATTATGAAGACCTCGCACATCAAGGGTAAGGTGGTAAACTCTGCTGGTGGCTTTGTTATCTCACGTATTGAGAAGATTTCTGGTGCTTGGCGGTGTTACTTTGTTCAGCAGGACGGTGATGGGCGAAGAGTTTACAACTCTATGCGTAAGAATGACCTCGCTCTGTGTGAGACATTCAACTTGGTAGATGCTGGCGGTCAGCTGTCTAATCACTACTGGCATCGAAGAGTTAGCGCTGTCGGTACTGACTATGTCGACATTGCAGATAACACGAATGTAGATGACTATGCGAGTGGTAGCGATATTCCGCAGGTGGGTGACGAAGTTGTGCAGTTAGGTCACCTCACAGATGAAGATCGTCAGAGTGCTATCATACAGTCAGCTGCTGGCGAAGATGCGCCTTACTTCAAGATTATAAAGGGTATCAACTCCTTTACACTTCCTCATCCTATCTTCTTATTTGATAAGCAGAACTTCGAGATACGTGTTAAGAATCCTTCACGCCAAGGCAAATATATCCTCTTACAGGATTATCTATCGTCAATGCAGAGTCGTATTGACTCGGTGAAAGAGCAAACAGACCACCAATTTTTGATTTGTTTTGGCGACGCTATTCCAACGTTGACGAACGAGCCTGCAAATGAGTGGACGGATGACGAAACGAAAGAAATGCACTTGCACGACCTCTATTATAATAGAAGTTATGCTGAGACAGGAGGCGGTCGTTCCTATTCATTCGAGAAAAATCAAGATGGGTCTTACGGTTGGAAGGAGATAACGGACGCTGACGTGTTGAAGTCGCTTGAAGCAGCTAAGCACGCACAAGATACAGCTGATGGTAAGCGCAGGGTCTTCACACAAGCCGTACCAGTTCCGCCATACGATATAGGTGACCAGTGGACCAATGCAAAGTTTGGTGATGAGTACCACAACGACTTGCTCGTCTGCATTCAGTCAAAGAAAAAGGGTGAAGGATTTAGTATTGATGATTGGCAATCTGCTCAGCGTTACACGACAAAACAGTTTGAAGCAGGGCTTAATGTCGATGGTAATTCAATCTCAGCCGTTGTGAAAGATTTGCGAAAAGGACTTGAAAAAGTAGGTATGCACTTGGATGGAGAGAATAGTACTTTTGACATTGTAGCAGACACATTCAAGGTGATTACAACTACTGGTAAGGTTCCATTCTTTACCAGTGGGGGAAAACTGAATGCTGATTTTATTGACGCAAAGGCAATTGTCGCTAAAGGCATCAAGGCTCAGACTATCGATGCTGAAGGAGCTACTTTTCAGAATATCACTGTTACTGGTAATAGTAAGTTCGGGGGTGAGCTTGATGGAGCAAGCGGAACATTTAAGGTCCTTAGATGTCTTAACAGCAACAGAGAACCTACTGGTGGTATTTATTTTGAGGAAAGAGGAAGCCAAGCTATTATGGCAATGGAGGGCGATTTGGGTATGCGTAAGTACGTTGAGGGAAAATTCCGTAAACGCTTACCACGCTTCTACGCTAAGGACGTATGGTGTCAAGGGCAGTTTGGTCATTATGCTAAGATTTGTGCTGTCGTTAAAGATGATATGATGTACGTGCATCATGGTGGGCACATCGAAACAAATGGCGTAAAAGTACAGTTGCCTACCGTAACTGTGACAAGTGGCGGACGTGATATTGTCTGCTATAAAATTCCATTATATGCACCGGGCTATCATGGAACAGATGGAGATAACGGAGTTGTGAAGGACGTTGATAATCCTGCCTTACATCCGGGTCTTACTGATTTTGAAAGAGAGATTCCCTATGGTGCTCCTATTGACATGGTAATCTTTAACTGTGAACAACCTCACAGTTATGTTTTCTTTGAAATGGGATATGGCAAAGAATGGGTAGTGTTTAATGGTAATGACAAGGTTGGAGTTTATATCTGTGATCATCGAGAGATTAGAAAACTTGATGGTGGTTGGGTAAGTCGCTATTTATATGTTAATCCGTTATGGCTTACCCCAACTAAGACTAAGGAAACACCTGGAGCTGGTGTTCTTTATACTGGAACTGTTGATTTTGATTGGTAATTAACTAATATATAATTGAATATGAAAAGTTTTTTAGATTGTATTTACAGGATTTTCGGAAGGCTCGCAGCCATTGGTAGCGATAAGTATCTGCACATGTTTGCTGGTCTTGTTGTTTCGATGATTGCGTGTAAAGCCTTACATGCTATTGATGCGTACTTAATCTTCGCATTGGCACCAGCATTCTTCGTCATGACAGGAAAAGAGAGTGTCGATTATTACTACAGAAAGGAGCCATTCGATTGGCTCGACATCTGTGCAGGTATGCTTGGTGCGATTGTGGGTGTTTTTCTTTTCCTATTGTAAAGGAGGTGTTCGTATGGATATAGTTGAA